>Ga0265294_10000060_pt1 | contig 119954 bp, 85 predicted proteins | sample MunlanPumphouse3_FD_192504 | JGI IMG/M metagenome (GOLD analysis project Ga0265294, IMG submission 192504) | Groundwater microbial communities from a municipal landfill in Southern Ontario, Canada - Pumphouse #3 | ecosystem: Environmental > Aquatic > Deep subsurface > Groundwater | place... | reverse complement strand
CAAGGTGCTGCGTCTCTACTTCTGCCAAGAAAAAAAACATCCTGATGACCTTTTTATCTCCACTTCGCTCCTGCGGAGCTATGTAGAGCAGGCTTCTTTTCTTACCCTCTTATCCTCTTATCTTCTTCTTTTCTCACCTTCTCACCTTCTCACCTTCTCACCTTCTCACCTTCTCACCTCATTCTCCTGATGACCTTCTTACCTCTACTTCGCTCCGATTATTCGGAGCTACGAAGAGCAGGCTTCTTACCTTCTTAACCTCAACCTAAACCTCAATCTTAAGCTAATTATCAAGCTATTCTTTTTTTCATCTTGAAAATCATATAATTTTCATTGAAACCCCTGTCAATAACGAAAAATAGTCAATTTTTATTTGATTTTGCCGAATAATAGTCTAAATTCATGCCATTAAAAAGTTTGGATAGATATGAAAACAAAAGTAATAAAATTTGGTGGTAAGTCTTTAGAAAATACGGACTGTATTTTACGGGCTCTGGATATAATTGAATCCGATATTTCTGATGAGATGCGAGTGATAACTGTTGTATCTGCATTGGGAGGTGTTACAAATACTTTGATCGATCTTTGTAAACTGGCATATCAGGGTAATTCTGAGTATAAGGGGATCTTAAATGATCTTATTTCCCGACATGAACAGATCGTTTTTGAGCTTATTTCCTCAGATCACAGAAAAGAGGCTCTGCATGCCTTGTCTGAGATCTTTCGTGAATTGCGTGATACTCTCAAGGGTATGTTTTTATTGGGTGAACAAACAGCAAGAACCCGTGACCTTGTGATGAGTTGCGGCGAAAGAGCTTCGGTGGTCATTATTTCATCAGCTCTTAAGTCAAAAAATATCGATGTTTCTGCCTGCGATACGCGTAATATTATTATCAGTGATAATAAGTTTGGTGAGGCAAAAGTAAACTTTGCTCTCAGTGATAGTAAGATTAATAATTATTTTAATGAAAATCCCGGAAATCATATTTGTACCGGATTTATAGCTTCGACTAAAGAGGGACAAACTACAAGTCTGGGCCGCTCTGGATCAGATTATACTGCATCAATTCTTGCTTCTTCATTGGAAGCTGAAGAGATCGTTATCTGGACCAATGTTCCGGGTGTGATGACGGCAGATCCCGACATAACTCCTGATGCTTTTGCTATTCCATCCATTTCTTACGAAGATGCTTCGGAGTTATCACATTTTGGAGCAAGAGTTATCTTTCCGCCGACCATGATACCTGCCATGCGAAAAAATATTCCCATTCGCATACGCAATTCTTTCGATCCCCAAACCATAGGGACGCTGATATCCAATAAGGGAACTGAAGCGGATTATCATGCTACCGGCATTGCGTCAATCAATAATGTGGCACTCTTAAGAATGCAGGGTCCCGGCATGGTGGGTGTGAGAGGTATATCGGCAAGACTTTTCGATTGCCTCGCTCAGCATGAGATCAATATTATTTTAATTACTCAGGCATCATCTGAGCATAGTATTTGTTTTGCAATTGATGCAGATAAAGCCGATAAGGCAGTTGAAGCTCTCAATCTCTCATTTCAACTTGAGATCGAAGCGGGCATGATAGACCATGTTATTCCTGAAAAAAATACAGCTATTATTGCGGTGGTCGGAGATAGAATGCGCCAGAAGCCCGGAATTTCTGCAGAAATATTTTCCGCCCTCGGTCGCCGGCAGATCAATGTAAAAGCTATTTCCCAGGGCTCTTCCGAGAGAAATATTTCCATTGTTATCGATGCAGCCGATACTCAGTCTGCCATTAAGGCGCTTCATCGGGCACTTTTCCCCATAAAAGAAAAAACCGCTGTTTATTGCATTGGTAGCGGACTTGTGGCGACGGCATTTATCCAGCTGCTTCAGGATTCTCCTTTACAATTGAACGGTATTACAAATTCGCGTAAAATGCTTTTGCGTGCCAGCGGTTTAAATGTCGAACGGTCTCTGAATTCTTTGGAAGAAAAAGGTAAAAGCGCGGATATCAATGCCTTTATTCAGGCCATGAAAGATGACCCCACGAGCTCTAAGATCTGTCTGGATTGTACAGCTTCACCTCTTATTGCCTCAAAATATCAAGAAATCCTTTCCGCAGGAATTTCTTTGGTCACGCCCAATAAGATTGCTAACACGCGGAGCATGGATTATTACAGATCGCTTAAGAATGCCACATTAAAGCACAATTCCAAATACAGATACGAAGCAACTGTGGGAGCAGGATTGCCTGTGATCTCTACGCTTCAGAGCATGTTGGAGACAGGGGATAAGATTAATAAAATTGAAGCCATTCTTTCGGGAACGCTATCTTATCTTTTTAATAGCTTTTCTCTTGAAAGCACTTTTTCTGAAACCGTTCTATATGCAAAAGAACAGGGATTTACCGAACCCGATCCTCGTGAAGATCTGGGCGGCATGGATGTAGCAAGAAAGGCATTAATTCTTGCCAGAGAAATTGGCTGCGATCTTGAAATGAGCGATTCTATCCCTGAACCATTAATATCTAAAGCTTGTCAGGAAGCAAAAAGTATTGATAAAGCTATGGAATTATTGGCCCAGGATGATGAAAAATGGAAAAAATGTCTGGAAAGACTAGCAAAAGAAAAGAAAGTCTTAAGATATATTGCAGAGATCTCGCCAAAAGGTATTAAAATAGCCTTAGGTGAAATTAATGATGAGCATCCCTTTTATCATTTATCGGGACCGGATAATGTCGTTGCCATTTATTCTCAACGCTATCCCATTAATCCCTTAGTTATAAAAGGAGCCGGGGCGGGTGCACTTGTAACTGCCAGCGGTATGATGGGGGATGTCTTAAGAATTGTAAACGAATAGGTCTGTAGTAGAGATCCGATGAATTCCATCTGGACTATATAAGAAAAAGAAGAATTAAATAATAAAAAGTATTAAGTTGCTATTCTGAAGAAAGTGAAGAATCTATTGATATGAAGCAGGCGACAAAAATATAAAAGGCGATAGGAAAAATATATGAAAGAAATAACAAAAAAGATCCCTGTAGGCATTTTAGGTGCAACCGGTTCAGTCGGACAAAAATTCATTGAGTTACTCAAGGATCATCCCTGGTTTAAAATTACAGCTTTGGCCGCATCTGAGCGGTCAGCAGGAAAATTATATAAACATGCAGCCAATTGGTTTCAGGCTGGAGAGATTCCCAAAAACATTGGGAATATGGTGGTTTCGCCCTGCGACGCAGATTTGCCCTGCAAAATTGTTTTTAGCGGATTAGATGCCAAAGTCGCCGGTCCTATTGAAGAAGTTTTTGCAGAAGCAGGATATATTGTGATATCAAATGCTAAGAATCACCGCATGTTCGAGGATGTTCCACTATTGATCCCCGATGTGAATCCCGATCATCTTGCTTTGATAGAACAGCAAAAAACTCCGGGAAAGATAGTCACAAATCCGAACTGTTCAACCACGGGACTTATTATGGCGCTTAAACCTTTGGATGATGCTTTTGGCATTGATAAGGTATCGGTTGTCACAATGCAGGCCTTATCCGGTGCAGGTTATCCGGGAGTATCTTCTTTAGATATCATTGATAATATGATCCCATATATTGCCGGTGAAGAAGAAAAAATGCAGATCGAGGCCCTCAAAATTCTTGGAAAGTTAAGAAATGGAAAAGTAGAATTTTCCGATCTAACTATTTCGGCTTCTTGTAACAGAGTGCCGGTAGTAAATGGACATATGGAATCGGTGAGTGTTTCATTTAAGAAAAAAGTAAAAAGAGAAGAGATTCTAAAAGCGTGGAAAGAATATAGCTCGGAACCACAGGAATTAGAACTTCCTTCGGCACCTAAAACACCTATTGTATATTTTGATGATCCCCGCTTTCCGCAGCCTCGTTTGCATCGTGATCTTGGAAAAGGTATGACAGTCAGTATCGGCCGTCTACGGGAATGTACCATCTTTGATTATAAATTTAATGTTTTGTCACACAATACAGTTCGGGGTGCTGCCGGGTCAGCTGTTTTAAACGCCGAACTTTTAGTAGCAAAGGGTTATTATGAAGACTAAACGTATTTGCGCTTATGCACCTGCCAGCATTGGGAATGTCTCGGTGGGATTTGATTGTCTGGGTTTAGCACTTGAGCAACCCGGTGATTATGTTTCTATAGAAAAGGGCAAAAAGCCCGGAGTGGAGTTAATCGAGATCAACGGTGACGGTGGCGTATTGCCCAAAGAAGCGGAAAAGAATGTTGTAGGCGTTGTTATACAAAAAATGCTGGATGACCTGAACAGAGATGATGCTTTAGCAATCCGCCTTGTAAAGGGCTTAGCACTTCAAAGTGGTATGGGATCCTCAGCTTCGTCATCTGTGGCAGCGGCTGTAGCAGCTAATGCTTATTTGGGATCGCCCTTTACAAAAGAAGAACTGCTTCCTTATGCAATGGAAGGTGAGAGGGTAGCTTGCGGCGCGGCCCACGCCGATAACGTGGCCCCGGCACTTTTGGGAGGCATCACTCTTATCCGCTCACATGATCCCATAGATGTTATTAAACTCGATTATCCTAAAAATTTATATTGTGCCGTGGTGCATCCCGAGCTGGCTGTCGCCACCCGCGATGCCCGCGCCGTACTCCCTAAGACAGTCCCGCTTGAAACTGCAGTGGCTCAATCTGCACACCTGGCTGCTTTTGTCGTTGCTTTATATCAATCTAAATGGGACCTTTTATCCCGATCCATGGTGGATATGCTGGCTGAACCCAATAGGAAAGAGCTTTTAGCCTATTTTGATGAAGTAAAAGATGCGGGGATAAAAGCAGGAGCTCTTGCCTGCGGTATATCCGGTTCCGGACCAACAATATTTGCTCTATGTAGAGGTAAAGTAGTAGCCAGAAGAGTTGCAATTGCTATGTCACAAGTTTATGATGATCATGAAATCGATAATCAATGCTATGTGTCGAAAGTGAATTCTAAAGGTGCTGAAATAATCTGAACAGAAGCCGGAAGACAGAAGTTAAGAAGTTAAGAAGTTAAGAAGTTAAGAAGCTAAGAAGCAGAAATCAGAAATTACCTTTTCTCAGCTTCTTTGCAAGAAACCTTAAACTCTTTTACCCAGCTCTCGATTCTCAATATATCGACTTCTTTTCTATTCATTACTATCGTATTCATAGGGCCAGCGTGAGTTGCCGCCCCAATTGAGCATTTTGGTGTATCCTTCGTCTTCAAGATTATTAATGACCATTTGGGCGCGACCGCCGGTTTCACAGTAAAGAATAAGTCCAATGTCTTTTGGCAGTTCATCCAAGCGATCTAAGATCTCGCCTGAGAAAAAATTCCTGGCAGTAGGGATATGACGTCTGTTATAAGCTGCCTCACCACGCACATCAATAATCCAGATATCCGGATCGGGGGTTTGGGTAAGGACCAATAGAGTATCAGGGTCATAATACTTTTCCAGATAAGCACCCTCCGATGAGATGTAGGCAGTCGAACAGGAAAATGTGACAAAAACGAGTGATATAAATAGCATGGTTCTGTTAAAAACTTTCATGAGAGCTCCTTTTATATTAATGACATTAGATAATAAGACAGCTTTTCATGAAAAAGAAGAGAAAAACAATGAAATCATCCGATAAAACCCTTATAATCTATAGAGAATTATTAACGCATTCAGGGAGATAAATGAAATATTTCAGTACAAATCAAGAAGTCGCGGAAGTCGATCTTAAAACAGCTGTTTTACAAGGATTGCCTAAGGATAAAGGTCTTTATATGCCTGTTGATATTCCGCAAATGCCGGCACATTTTTTTGATAATATGCATAAACTTTCCTTTCGGGAGTTGGCTTCTGCCGTGGCCCTGACTCTTCTTGGTGAGGATCTCCCGGCAGATGTTATTCTTCAGATTGTGGATGATACGCTTTCTTTCGATACGCCGCTTGTAAAACTTGACGATAAAAATTATATCCTGGAGCTTTTTCATGGTCCAACCCTTGCATTTAAGGATGTTGGCGCTCGTTTTATGGCGCGTTTAATGGCCTATTATTTAAAGGATAGCGATCAAAAATCCACTGTTTTAGTTGCAACTTCCGGTGATACGGGATCGGCTGTGGCCCATGGTTTTTACGGGGTCGAAAATATTGATGTCGTCCTTTTATATCCCTCAGGAAAGATCTCTAAAATTCAAGAACAGCAATTAACAACCTTAGGCAAGAACATTACAGCGCTTGAAATTGAGGGCTCTTTCGATGATTGCCAGGATCTGGTAAAACAGGCCTTCGTAGATGATGAACTTTCGGGAAAAATGAATTTATCATCTGCAAATTCCATTAATCTTGCAAGAATGTTACCCCAGAGTTTTTACTATTTTCATGCTGTGGCTCAGTTGCGCTCACGAGGCCTTAAAGAAGCGCCTGTTATCTGCGTTCCCAGTGGAAATTTAGGGAATTTAACGGCAGGACTTATTGCAAAACGCATGGGTTTACCTGTTAAGAAATTCGTGGCAGCCTGCAATAAAAACGATAGTCTTACTCGATATCTAAATACGGGCGATTATGAAGCACGATCGACAAAGCAGACGATTTCGAATGCTATGGATGTGGGTAACCCAAGCAATATTGTCCGTATCCAAGACCTATATGGTCACGCAGTGCCTTTTATGAAAAACGATTTGTATTCCTGGTCATTTTTTGATTCTGAGACTAAGGATAAAATAAAAAGCAGCTACGAAAAATATAATTATATTTTAGATCCTCATGGAGCTGTAGGAATGTGTGCAAGTGAGAAATATCATCAAATGGTTTCACCGGATGATATTATCATTACTTTAGAAACCGCAAATCCTGCAAAATTTGCCGATGTGGTAGAACCCATTCTTGGTATTAAAGTCCCCATGCCGGAACGCTTAGCAAAAGTTCTTGATCTGGAAAAAAACGCTATAAAAATGAAAGCTGATTTTAAAACATTTAAGCACTTTCTTCTTCAGAGATAAGAGACTATTTCTATCAGGATTTCAGATAAATAATAATGCTTCTCTATAACTCTCATTATCTTGACTTAGATGGATTTAATTGTATTATAGGGAAAGTTTATAGTTTAAATTATAAATAATACTTTATTTTAATTCTCTTTTTCCTTTTATTTATTTCAGGAAATGATTATGTTCCTAACATAAATTGAGGTGACAAATGTCTAAATCATATTGTTTAAGAAACGCGAAGATCTTTACAGGAATAGCAACGATCAAAGATGCAAGCGTTATTGTTAAGGATGGAAAAATTTCAGATGTGGTTAGTAATGAGAAAATGAAAAACTGGGACCTTCCAAAAGATATTGAATATATTGATCTGGCAGGTACAATGTTATCTCCCGGTTTTATTGATACTCATATTCATGGTATTCATGGTAACGATACATCTGATGGATCCGTGGATTCAATTCTTGCTATGTCCAAAGCTTTGGTTAATTATGGTGTAACAGCCTTTTGTCCTACACTTTATCCTCAAGAACATGGACAATTTCTTCAATGCATAGAAGCTGTTAACAAAGCTATGGGAAAAGAAGAGGGTGCGAAAATATTTGGCGCTAACCTTGAAGGTCCATTTATTTCTCCAAAGAAAAAAGGTGCTTTAGATCCAAAGAGCATGTCACTTATTGATCTCGATAAAATGAAACAATTCAACAAAGCCGCGGGCGGTAATATAACAATTATGACTGTTGCCCCCGAATTAGATGGCGTTCATGAATTGGCTCAATACTGCGCAGAAAATGATATTGTTCTGGCTGCAGGACATTCAAATGCAACTTTTGACGATATGCTGGAAGCAATTCAAGCAGGTATTTTACACTCCACTCACTTTTTTAATGCAATGCGTCGCTTACATCACCGCGATCCCGGTGTTGTAGGTGCTATTATGATCTATCCTAATGTTGCTTGCGAAATTATTGCCGATGGTTATCATCTTCATCCCGCTATCGTTAAATTACTTCAAAGAGTTAAACCGGTTCATAAGATCGTTCTTATTACCGATAGTTTAGGACCAACCGGCCAAACTGAAGGTATCAAAACAGCTAACAAGGAAGAAGTTTATCTTAAAGATGGATTATTTGTCAAAACAGCTGATGGTACAAGAGCAGGTTCTTCTTTGACTATGAATATTGGTGTTAAAAATCTTGTCCGGGATATGGATGTTCCATTGGAAGATGCCTTACGCATGTCATCATGTAATCCGGCAACCGTTATTTCCCGTCAGACAGAAACCGGCTATATTATGCCTGGTCGCGATGCCGATATTGTAGCTTTTGATGAAGATTTTAATATCAAAATGACCATGGTCAATGGAGATATCAAAATCTTAAATATCTAATAATAAATTGATTTTTCCAAAAGGGTGATTTTTTTCACCCTTTTTTGCTTATGCGCATTTTTTACAAATTAATATGTTATTCCGCAAAACATTACACCACTATATTTATCTAGGATCTGATCTATTTTCTCAGCTTAAAATTCAAGGGTATTAAATGTATTATGAATTTTGTTTTTTAATAGTTCTTTCGCATGAATAAATCCTTCACTCTCTTATCCGATATATCGGAGCGAAGGAGGACGCTGCGTCTATTACAATGTTTTGGCGACAATCATTTCTTTCGTGAGATGTATAATCTTTTTTAGTATTAAAAAACAATCCTGGTTATCCAGTTATCACGTCGAAATTTTTCTGTCATCTCGTCAAAAGCTTTTAAGTGTTTTAATAAAATCAGGATCCGGATAAGCACCGATGCCGATCATATCGTCAGGAAAGTTAACAATGCCGTTTTCAATAATCACACCCCCAATGATAGGTTCATTGATATGACCCACATTTGCATCCAGATCAAAATACTGAACAATGGGATGAGCCATGGCAAAATGTGAAAAAGCTGTATTGGCAAGGCCGGATTCGGACATGCATCCCGTCATACAAGGAATATGTGCTGCTTCACAGATATTGGCGATCATAATGGCATTCTTAATACCACCTGATTTAGATATTTTAATATTGATCATGGGTGCAGCTTGTTTTTGAATGACCATCAGGGCATCTTCAGGTGAAAATACCGATTCATCGGCCATAAGTGGGATACTTGTACGCTCTGAGACATATTTCATGCCATCAAGGTCCCAGCGACGCAGCGGCTGCTCGCAAAACTCAATATCCAGGGGTTCCAGTGCATTTAAGCATTTAACAGCTGTCACGCGATCCCAGCCTTGGTTGGCGTCAATACGGATCTTAACATCCGGACCCACTGCTTCTCGTATGGCTTTTAATCTTAAAATATCTTCGATGGGGTCGATACCAACTTTGGTCTTAATTTTATTAAAACCCTGGTCAATAATTTTCTTGGCATCTTTACCGGCATCTTCTAATTTGCCAATACCCATGGTTAGATCGCTTTCTATGACTCGTTTTTCACCACCAAGGAAACGATAGAGAGGTAAATTAGCATGTTTAGAAGCAATATCGTAAAGTGCCATATCAAATGCTGACTTAATTGTAGCGTTCAAAGGTAAAAAAGCATCCATTTCTCTGATTCTAGAGGCAAAATCCAATGGATTTTTGCCGATGAGCACTTCTTTAAGCTCTTGCGCTGCTGCAAGATTGATCTTTTGAGTTTCCCCGACAATGGCGCGGAAAGATGATGCTTCGCCCCAGCCATCCAGGCCCTGGTTAGTTCTTAAGCGAATAAGAACGTTCTGAGCGCCGCTAATTACCATGGTTGCTATCTTAAACTCATGTTCAGAGCTGAGGTTAAATGGGAAAATGTCGACATCCGTGATCTTCAAATTATGGTGCATTCCGTACTCCTTATGCTATTTTCCCAAAAATAATAAAAAAAACTTCCAAAAGCTTTGAAAATCTGTTGAATCTCTTAATTCTTTTTCTTATTTTAATGTTACTTGTAAAATAGAAATGTATAAATAAGCAGATTATAAGTTTTCAGTTTGCCGAACCCAGGGAAGGAAAGTCTATGGTAAAGAATCGCAGAATAGCATTGTTATGCTTTTCAGTATGCCTGATCTTCTCGCAATCACTCTTTGCAGCTACCACCGGTAAAATTGCAGGAGTTATTCGTGATGATCAAACAAACGCCCCATTAGTCGGGGCAAATATTATTATTCTACAAAATGGTAATGCTACCTCACTTGGAGCAGCTACCGATGCAGAAGGATATTATGCAATCTTAAATGTTGAGCCGGGCATTTATGAAGCAAGAGCTTCTTATGTTGGTTATGGTTCATTGCTAGTGACAGATATCAAGGTTAACATTAACTTAACTTCAGAGCTAAATGTCAGAATGAATGTTGAGGCAATTGGTACGGATGAAGTGGTTGTTATGGCAACCCGTTCATTATTAAAAGATGATTCATTTGCTTCAACGCATAATGTTACATCCGAAGAGATGCAGGTCCAGCCGATTGATAACTTTATGACCATCGCTCAAAATCAACCTGGCGTGGTCGGTTCTCACTTCCGAGGAGGTCGCTCAGGCGAAGTCTTGGTTGTTGTGGATGGTATGCCTGTCCGTGATCCTGCTTCTACATATTCAGGATCCACCGGCGGTTTTACACTGGGTGTACCTACAGAAGCCATCACGGAAATGGAAGTATCATTAGGTGGTTTGAGCGCTGAATATGGAAATGTTCAATCTGGTGTTATTAACGTTGCCACGGATGCGGGCTCTAAGAAACTTTCAGGGAAAGTTACTTTTATGACCACAGATTTTGGCTCAAGTCTCAATGATCTGCTCATGCCTCTAGATAAATTCAAAGAAAAGAATATCGCGATGTTCTCTGACAGATTAGAGAATGATACTCTTGGAGTGGGGCAGGATTCTCTCCGAAATCTTATTATGCCTCGCGATGATCGCTGGTACACCTTAAAATATCAGCATGAATTGCAGAATGTTGCGCGTCTGACTCTAAGTGGACCCATTATTCCTAATTCCGATAGATTGACCTTTTCTTTATCAGCAGATCTGACAAATGAAAAACAAGATTACTTTATTAATAATACCTATAGCTCTCAAAAATTCTATGGTAAATTGACCGCAAAATTAAATGATAAAATGAAACTGTCTGCTTCGGGTATGTACTCCTCTACAGAATCTGATGATTTTTACATTTATGCCTCAAAATATGGGCCTGCAGATGAATACTGGAAAGATATCTATTATTATGATCCAAATCCTGATGTACGCTCAGATACAGCTATAGTTTATCATTATGTTGATGATGCCAGCGCCTATCAAGATTCGGCCTTTGGTATCGGTCGTCGTGAACAAATTGTTGTTGATGGCGATACACTTACCTGGTATGATCAGAGTAAATTTAGATATGTTTATTTAGATGAACGCAGACAGGATTATCTCTGGGACCGCGAACGGGAAGCTTATACTTTTAACTTAGGTTTTACCCACCAGTTAAGTTCTAAAACATATTATGAGATCAAATATCAAAATATGTCATCAAAATATAAATATGGTGTTCGCGATGTTGACGATCGTGACGGCGATGGTGATAGAAATGAATTCCTTAATTGGGATTTTGATGGAGAAGGACCCCATTACACCAATCGTGTACGCGAAAATAATATCTGGTGGACCGGCGGAGATGATCCCGGTTATCGTGACCAGTTATCACAGGTTAATAAATTAAAAATTGACCTTGAAAGTCAGCTAAGTCAGAACCATCAAGTTCGTGGTGGACTTGAATTTACACATAATAATATGGATGTGACGAATATTGCCTGGAGTCAGATAGATTTTAATGCTGTTGATTCTACACATTCAAGAACTTATTTCCGCACGGATATCTGGTCTGAAGATAATATCGATTTTGGCCTGTACATTCAGGATAAAATGGAATTTAAAGGTTTGGTAGCTTTAGTTGGTTTACGTTATGATTACTTTAATCCAAGTGGATTTGGTGATCCAATCAGCTATCCAAGTGATTTTTCAGATCCATTTGCCTTAGTTGACAGTAATGGAGTTCCAATTCTTACTGATCCTATGGAAGCAGAACCCACACATCAGATATCCCCTCGTTTTGGTATTTCTTATCCCATTACAGATCGTGATAAATTGATGTTCACTTATGGTCATTATTTCCAGAGACCCGATTCTTATTATCTATATCGCAACTTAGCTTATGATAATCTGACCACAACGGGTAACTATATTGGTAACCCTTCATTGAAAGCTGAAAAGACAGTTTCTTATGATATTTCAGTTGAGCATTTATTTTCACCGACTATTAAACTGTCTGTCACAGGTTATTATAAAGATGTTACCAATCTGATGAATTATCAAAAATATGTTTTTGTTAATTCTCCCAGCGATGGCAATATCTATGTAAATGCAGATTATGCGAATATTAAGGGTGTTGAATTTGCTCTATATAAAACATTGACAGATTATTGGGGTGCAGCCATCAATTATACTTACTCCTCTGCTCAAGGTCGTTTGTATAATGATTATAACGCTCCTCTTTTTGGTGAAGATAAAAAGATGTTCCCACTTGGTCATGATCAAACTCATACCATCAATGCGAATATAACTTTAAAAACACCGGATCATTTATCTCCTGTTTTAAGAAACTGGAGAGCTAATTTCCAGGTTGATGTCAATAGTGGATCACCTTATTCCTCTTATGGAACCGGTCAAACCAATGATCTTCGTATGCCCTGGACTTACAATATAGATATGCGACTAAATCGCAGAATTAAATTGGGTGAAGTAAAAATGGATGTTTTTTTGGATGTTTATAATCTCCTGAATTCATTTTATATCACGTATATTAATTCAACACAGTTCTATAACATGAAAAATGATGCAGCTATACTTCGTCAGGATGTTGATTATTCATACATCTATAATCCGGAAGTTTATAACGATCCCCGTCAGTTCCGTTTGGGTCTGTCGGTACAGTTCTAAGAGATAAAGGAGACATAATGAGAATTAATAATAAAAAGATCATAGTATTCTGTTCCCTGCTACTGCTTGTCGGTATGCTTGCTGCTCAGAAACCTGTTAGTCCTGTTGTTAGTTATGACACTTTTGTGCATAAAATAGGAATGCTATGGAATAGAATTACAAATCACGGTGAAATTGGTGATGATTCATACACAGCACCGGCTCCTTCCTGTGAATGGCCTGCAGGTTCGGGTAACTCATATTTATATTCAGGTTGTATTTGGCTATCCGGTGGATTCGATAAAGATGGAACAATAAAATATTCAGTTTTGAATGAACGCGATGGCGAATACGCACCTCTTGATAGTATTCATGTGTTTAATCCCGGCGTAAGGGCTGAGCAAGAAACCTATACTAAATATTGGGATGTGCATCAACCACAGTCCAGTTCCGGTGATGATCCTTTGGGATTGACGATTGAAGAACGTACCTATGCCTGGAGTAATCCCTTAGCTGATGATTTTATCATTACTGAATATACAATTAAAAATGTCGGTATCGATACGAATGGCGATTATGTTCCTGATTTATCCCGGGATATTTACGATTTTACTTTTACCATTCGCTGGGATGGTGATATTGCTAAACGAGCAGACTGGCCGGTAGAAGATCAACGAGTCAATCAGGATGATCATGCTTTGAGCAATGCCGATGCTGAATTTACTATTACAGATGCTAAGAATCCGGACTTTAACGGAACATATAAAGGTTGGGAATGGGTCACATTGGTCCCTTATATGAGGCGTCAGGCCGAAAGAGAACCTCATATGCTGGATTCTTTAAAAACATTTCCGCTTGATTCTATGATGACTTTTATGTGGGATGGTGATAATCCTGATGTAAAAGCTGAGGATTGGGGATTGGATACTTCTCTTTTAGATCCACGCTTTTATGATTTTGATCACTTGGATGATGATTTTGGTAACCCTGATGTGGATGGATCTTTTAACTCAGCGGGTTTTCTTGGCTGGCGTTTTCTTAACTCATCAAAACCTATGCCTCCCAAATCTTATGTTACCTGTACTATTCATGATGATCCTCAGACAGATGATGCAAGATGGAATGATTATATTAATGTCAATGATTTTCATAATATCAAAGAAGCTGTAAATCCAGCTTATACTCAATGGCAGAAAGGATATTTTTATCCCGAAGATTATCGTGGTTTGACTTCCTATGGTTCTCTGCCGGTATTTAGGCCGAACGATGAAATAGTTATTACCATTGCTTACGGAGTTGGTGGTGATCAGATTAATGGTGGTATTTATTCTTTGATAGAATTGAATAAGATCATGAATATGGCGCAATTCATTGTGGATAATGATTATGATGTGGATTTTGATGAATTAATGGCACCTCCTGTAGATTTTGAATTGATCGAAGCCAGCGAAGATGGTTTATATAAAGGTGTTGACGTTAAATGGGATGATTCTGCGGAGTTTCACGGTAAATTCGGTGGATATCGCGTGATACGCTCAAACGAAAAATTGCCCAATGGTTCTTTTATCTGGGAGACACTCGCCGAATATAAGATCTCTGAAAATACCTTCTATCCTGAACTCGATGAAGATGGTGTAAGTGTTTATACTTTTAGAGATACCACAGTTGATTTTGGTTTTGACTATTTTTATTGTCTTCAGACTATTTCTTCCAATGTCCCCGGATATGGAGAAATCTCTACATCGGAGGCTCTTTTCCAAGCAATGACCCCAACATCTGCACCTGCTACAACTCTTGATAATATTAAAGTTGTACCGAATCCTTATATAGGTTCTGCAGTTTGGAATAATCCAATTCCAAGTCTTGGAACTTCACCTTGGGAACATCAATTAATGTTCATTAATTTGCCAGCAGATGCAGTAGTTAGAATTTATACGCTTGATGGGGATTACATTGATGAGATCAAAGCATCTGATCCTCGTGCAACAGGTCCTTACGAAACCGTACCGGATAAGAGTGGAGGTACAGCAATATGGGATCTTGTAACCCGTAATAATCAAGAAGCCGCACCGGGTGTTTACCTTTATACGGTAAGATCAGCGGAGTTTGGAAGTACCACCGGTAAATTCGTAATCATACGATAAGGCAGGAGTTAATAATGAAAAAAACACTAATAATATTTTTATTGATCGCATTTAGTCTTATGGGCTATGCGGAACCCTTTGCTCCTGTAGGTACATCGGTAGCTCAGTTTTTGACAATTGGAGTCGGAGGCAGAGAAGTGGCAATGGGTGAAGCTGTAACAGCAAGCAGCATTGGAGCCGGATCTGTATTCTGGAATCCTGCCGGTTTGGTGGATGGAGCTTCGAATGATGTTTATGCGGCATATAATAAATGGCCGGCCGGCATTCATCTTGGGGCAGTTGCTTATGCTTATACCAATGAACGCTTGGGTACTTTTTCTTTGAATGCTAAATATCTCAATTTTGGTGAGATGGAAGTGACGACGGTAGAAAATCCTAATGGTACCGGCGATATGTTACAAATGAGTAACTACGCCATAGGTCTTTCTTATGGACGCTATTTAACTGATAAGGTATCCATGGGTTTAACAGCTAAACTTGTCAACGAAAAATATGGAGAACACGGTTATTCGACTGTTGCCTGGGATGTTGGCTTAATATACAGATCTGACTTTAAAAATTTCAAGATAGGTATGAGCATACAGAACTTTTCCGGTAAAGTCCAATTTAGCGGTACTTTTATTGATTATTCTTATTCTAATTCTTACCTCACAGGAACAGAAATTGAATTTGATGAATGGTCATTACCCATGACATTTCGTTTTGGTGCTGCCATTGATTTGATCAATGAAGGTTCTAACAAACTTATTGCTGCAATTGATATGGTTCACCCCAATGACAATGTTGAACAATACAATATTGGACTTGAATACGCATTCGATAACATGGTCTTTTTAAGAGCCGGGTATAAAATTTCATCGTACGAAGGTGGTTTATCCGGTGGAATTGGTTTTAAAATGAATATGATAATTCTCGATTATGCATTGACAAATCTTGGTAATCTTGGGATTACCAATCGTTTGTCACTGGCTGTTAATATATAGTTGTAAACTAGTATAGAAAAAGGAGAAAACGATGAAAAATTTGCTAAAAGTTGCTTTGATAGTAGTTCTTGCTACGTCAATGGCATTCGCAATTTTGCCTCGAGTATCTGTTTTTGCACCTCCTGATACTAACATGAATGTTGGTGGAATAGGTGCCCTAATTGCCAGCGTAGATGTTGACGGCGATGGAGCAAAAGAGATTTATTTAGTGAACGACAACTGGAATGATTCTGATGCCGGTGAATTGATCCCCAGAATCTATAAACTCGAACGGCCTGTTGGATCAGAAGATTATGAAGTTGTCTGGCAAGCTAATGCTCAGGATTTTATGCCTGGCATTCAGCAGAATACCTGGCCAACATTGGCTTTGACAGATCTTGATGATGATGGCAAGATGGAGTTGACTTGGGGCATTGTAAACTTTAATACTACACCCAGTCCTTACCGTATCTGGGTTTACGAACATGCCGGTGGCGACAACTTTGGTGTACTAAACCCTGTAACTGAGAAATGGGAACCCAATAGTGTCTGGACAATAACAGATGATGATGGTGTTAATATTCGCCCAGTTTCTTGGGAAGTGGCTGACATCGATAATGATGGCGTCGATGAAATTATTTTTGGCTCTCGTAAATCAGGCTTGACTTTTGGTATATGTTCTGTTGATGATATCCCGGATGATGGAGATGGAACAGAAACCTGGACATTGGAGTTTTCACAGTTTGACGTTACTGATTACGGTGGTGACAATAAATGGGATGTTGCTGTTATAGACCAAAGTGCCTATCTTTTTGATGAAGTAAAGATCTCCAAAGTTAAATGGAACGGTACTGAATATGAATATTCCGAAATGATGCCTTTACCTGGGGGTATTTCATTTGATTGTGCACAAGCTTGTGATGTTGATGGAGATGGTCAAAAAGAAATTCTTGTTGGCGAATACTATTATGGTGATGCTACAAGAACTATCTGGCTTCTTCAAGAAGACGGTGATACGCTTAAACATACGGCTTTATTTGATCTGACTGGTCCTGATTATCTGAACGGTGGTAGGATTCTTGGTGGTGATCATGGCGATTTAGATGGTGATGGAAATGTTGACTTTGTATTTGGCTCCCGTTATTCGGGTTTGCCTAATGCTATGATGTTCCGCGTTGAATATAAAGGAAGTGGCGACATTGCGGATCCCGCATCCTGGGAACTAACATTTGCAGATTCTGCAGTGAGTGATATTGGTGGCTTAATGTGGAATGTTATTGATATTGCTAATGTTGACGAAGATCCTGAAGATGAACTTGTCTATACATCTTCAATTTCATCAGGTTCATTTACTCACCCTATTGTCATATGTGATTTTAATGAATATACGGTAAGTGTAGATCAGATTTTCCCGGCAGCGTCATTTGAACTCGGAAAAGCTTATCCTAACCCTTTCAACCCTTCAACAATGATTCCCTTTACACTGGATAAACCAGGTAATGTGACCTTAACTGTATTTGATGTTAAAGGCCGCAATGTAGAAACTTTGATCTCAAATGAAGCCATGGAAGCCGGACAGCATAATATGCTATTCAATGCGACTGATCTGGCTTCAGGCGTTTATGTTTATCAGCTTCGGGTTGATAATTCAGTCCGCGCTGCTAAAATGGTCTTAAATAAATAAGATCAAATTTACACACAACTATATTAAACCCCGGGCATTGTGTTCGGGGTTTTTTGTTTTAAGAAGAAGACAAGAGGCATGCTTTTCCTAGCCTCGCAAGAGCGAAGCAGAAGCCTGCTCTTCGCCGTGCCGTCCGAAGCCTTGGCGAAGGATGGTAGTCCCGAATAGTCAGTGCATAGGAGAGTTTTTCCTGCTTAGAAGAACTATCCAAATAATCTTGTGATCCCGTCAAGAAAGCTATCCAAACAATCCAGTCATCCTGTCAAGAAAAGTTATCCAAATAATCTTGTGGTCCTGTCAAGAAAAGTTATCCAAACAATCCAGTCATCCTGTCAAGAAAAGTTATCCAAATAATCTTATGATCCCGTCAAGAAAGCTATCCAAACAATCCAGTCATCCTGTTAAGAAAAGTTATCCAAATAATCTTATGATCCCGTCAAGAAAGCTATCCAAACAATCCAGTCATCCTGTCAAGAAAAGTTATCCAAATAATCTTGTGATCCCGTCAAGAAAGCTATCCAAATAATCTTGTGATCCTGTCAAAATTCTTCCTCAAATCCTGTCTAAAAACAAAACCCCACACCGGGCGGTGCAGGGTTTTTCAGAAAGAGGTAGAGGGTTTTTTTACTAGTTATTTGCGGGCAAAGAAATTTCTTAAATATGCCGGGGTGTCTTTATTGTCTTCATCTGCTTCATCTATATGTGCTGACATATCACCTAAATATTCATCACCAAAAGTCTGGATATCACAAGCACCCTTTTTACTAGAATCAAATATCGCAATTTGCTCTTCTGCGTCTTTAGATTTTATTTTTGGCTCCTCCGGAATGCTATTAGTAGCATCAAAAAAGTAATCCGGATCTGTATTGATGCTTTCTGATGATTTGTGTTCATCTGTGTCAATATTCTCAATATCATCTGTGTTTAGTCCGGTTGCAATCACAGTAACAGAAATACTGTCCTTTAGTTTTTCATCAATCAATGCACCAAAAACAATATTTGCTTTATCTCCGGCTTCTTCAAAGATCATTGAAGCAGCATTACGGACCTCGTTAAGTTTCATGTCTTCGGATCCGGTAAAGTTGATTAATAAACCTTTGGCACCTCGGATGGAATTGTTTTCAAGCAGAGGAGAGTGAATGGCTTCTTTTACGGCTTTAATAGCTCGATCGTTGCCGCCCGCAAGTCCAACACCAATTACGGCATCACCCTTGCGATTGACTATTGTTTTTACATCAGCAAAATCTAAGTTGATCAAACCGTGTTTTGTAATGAGATTCGAAATACCAGCTGTTCCCTGATTTAATACAGAGTCGGCTATAGCAAAACCATCAACAAAATTGATATCATCAGAAATAATATCAAATATTTTTTCATTAGGTATGACAATAAGTGAATCAACATGTTCACGAAGTCGTTTTATACCTTGTTCAGCTTGTTTGCTTCTTAAAGACCCCTCAAAAATAAAGGGTTTAGTTACGAATGCAATTGTAAGTGCACCACTGTTTTTAGCGATTTCAGCCACAACGGGTGCAGCTCCTGTTCCGGTGCCACCGCCCATTCCTGCTGTAATAATGACCATGTCTGTGTCCCGAACAATATCTTCAATGCGCTCTTTGCATTCTACAGCAGCATGATAACCTATAGAAGGATCTGTGCCGGCTCCAAGGCCACGAGTTCTGCTTGCGCCTATTTGGATTTTGATTTCGGCTTCGTTTACACTTAGTGCCTGTGCATCTGTATTGATGGCAATAAATTCCACATCAGTAAGATTTGACGTGATCATACGTTGTATGGCATTACCGCCAGCGCCACCAACACCAATTACTTTGATCCGTGCTCTTTGGTTTTGTAAACCATCATATTCTATTAACATAATATCCTCCGTCTTTAGATTTTATTTTTCTTTATAATTTTTTAAAAAAGATCTGATAACCATGCTTTGATTTTACTCCCGAAAGTACTTTTGGATGCTTTAGAAGGAGTTCTTTTCATATTATTTTCATTAGCTGACTGTAAAAGTCCTATGCTCATTGCATAATCGGGTGTGAATTTTTCTCGTTCTAAACCACTTAAATGTATGGGATAACCCACTTCAGCGTCCATGCCTATTATTTCTTTAGCAAGAAGATCAATGCCTCGTAAGAGTGAACCACCGCCCGTTAATACAATGCCGGCATTCAATTTCTTTCCTTTAATATGTTCTTTTGCTAAGAGGAGTATTTCGCGGATTCTTGCCTCAACATAAGCAGATAGCAGGTCCGATTTTAAAGCTTTGTCTTTTTTACCATTGACAGGTTTGATATAAAATTCTCTGATTCCTTCAGCTTTTGCCTGTTTAACAGTCGCAAAGGCGTATTCTTTTTTAATACGTTCAGCTTCTGAAAATGATGTTTGGGCCAGTGTTGCAATATCACGCGTTATAATTTGGCCGCCATATCCGATTATATTTGTACTGACAAGGTAGCCATCCTTAAAAATTGTGATGTCAGTTGTACCACCGCCAATATCAATTAAACAAACGCCCAGTGACTTTTGGTCATGCGTAAGCACTGCCTGTGCCGAAGCCAAAGGTTCTAAAACCACCGTATCTACATTCAAGTTTATTTGTTCGATACAATTTTTGAGATCGCTGACATTATTTGAATCTGCGGTGATAACATGGGCTTTTAATTTGAGTTTATTTCCGGACATGCCAATAGGGTGTCTGGTGATCATGTTATCGTTAATAATATATTGTTGTGGAATGATATGAATGATCTCTCTGTCGATACCAATATTCATATTTCTGATCGCTGCTTCAAGCTTGATGAGATCCTCATTTTTAATGATAGTTGTTTTTTTATTATTATCAATCCGAATTGGTATATCTTGTTCGTTATCATAACTCTGGATGTGATTTCCTGCTATACCAATGGTGACGCCCGTGATTTTTTTTATGCCACTTTTATCACATGCAATTTGTATAGCCTTTTCTATGGATTCTTTGGCAGACTTAATGTCAACAACTACACCATTTTTCATTCCGGTTGAGCCTACTTTTCCGATTCCACGAATATGGTATTCGTTGACACTAGCATCAAATTCACCAATAACAGCGCAAATTTTGGTTGTACCAATATCCAAGGCGCACAAAACGTTTTTTTCAGTCATAGCTTGTCTCATTATTTTTCTCTTACAATTATTTGTTTTTCAAAACGCAGGTTAATGTATTTGATTTTTTTAATGTCTTTATTCTCATCTTCCATTTTATTGATAAAGGCTTCTAATATATTGATTTTCTGAATAAGATTGTTTTTACCAAGATGTATTTCGGGATACTGCAGGCTCTTACGAATGGTCCATCCGTTTTTTTCAGACCAACGCATGTTTGAACAGTATTCTAGGATTTTCTTATTTGATGTGCTCACATAATTTAATAGAACAATGGCATTCAATATATCCTGCTGCTCACATAGTTTACCAAGCTCAAAAGCCAGTGAAGGATCAACACCGCGAATTATTGGCAGATTTTCGGAAGGATAACTTTTGGTGACGGGAGCATAGTAGCAAATGCATCTATCGCATAATCCTTTGCCAGTTCGATCAGTACAATTGGATGGCGCTCTATGACATTGATCTTGACTTTATTTGGGAATTCTCTATAGATGTAAACTTTATTGATATAGGGTTCTTGCATCAGATTTTCTATGCCTTGAACTAAGTTAAGATCAAAGATATTTGCGCCTCGTTTAATTCCGGATATGCGTTCTATCTCTCGGTCACTTAGTTCAAATTGTCCGCTGACTTCAATATTTTCAACGGTAAAGACCTGTTGTGAGCGGCAATAAATGACGACCAGAGCAAGGAATATTATAATGATAAGTAAAGTTCTTATCTGTTTCCTGCGATCACGACTATGTCTTTCTTTATTTGTCAATCTTGGCCTTTCCTAAGCTATCGTTCACTTTCCATATATCACCGGCACCAATTGTGATCAAGACATCGTCTTTTTTTAATTCCACCAAGACTTTTTGAGCAGTATTGGATAGTTTACCCGTATATATGGCATTTTTGAAGCCCTGTTTTTTCATCAGATCAACGATCACTTTGCTATTGATCTTTGCGATGGGCTTTTCGCGCGAGGGGTATATATCTGTAATAAATACTTTATCAGCTTTTTGTAATGATCTTGCAAATCCATCAAGAAAATCACGGGTCCTGCTAAAAAGATGTGGTTGGAATATAGCAACAACTCGCCTACCGGGATGAATATCGCGCAAAGCGGTCAGAGTCGCATTGATCTCTGTTGGGTGGTGAGCATAATCATCGTAAATTGGAATATTGTTTAATGTGTTACGTAATTCAAATCGTCTTTCGACGCCTGCAAAGTCTATAAGTCCCTTTCCGGCTTGAGTCATGTCTAAACGCAGGAGATAGGCGGTTACAAGGGCTGCGGTGGCGTTTAAAACATTATGTTCTCCCACCTGACTCATCTCATAGTCACCGATTTTGTCGCCCAGATAGCTTAAAGTGAAAGATGAACCATTTATATACTTGATATTACTAATAACAAAGTCGGCATTTTCATGTGTACCATAGGTAACAACAGGTCTATCTAACATGGGAAGAATCGATCGCGCACCTATATCATCGTAACAAAGAATGATGGATCCGTTTTCAGGAATGCTGTTGGCATATTTGATGAAAGTTTCTTTCATGTCTTCAAGATCTTTATAAATATCAAGATGGTCGGCATCTACATTGGTAATAACAGCAAGCGTAGGAGGAAGTGCTAAAAAAGTCCTGTCAAATTCGTCAGCCTCAAAAATGACACAGGTTTTAGAATCCATGCGCGCATTTGTATTTAAATTTTTAATTATACCGCCAATGAACATTGAAGGATGTGAACCACAGGCATCTAAAGTTGAGGCAATAATGGATGATGTCGATGTTTTTCCATGAGATCCTGCGACACCAATGCGAATTGGCCATACAGATAAAAGCATACCAAGAAATTCGGCGCGTCGCACCAGTTTAATACCCAGATGTTTTGCGTTTTTATATTCGGGATTATCTTCTTTGATAGCAGAAGAATATACGACAACATCAGGGTTTTTTAAGTTGTCGCGACTATGACCTATATTGATCTTTGCTCCCAGATCAAGCAAATGTTCTGTGATCTTACTTTTGCATGAATCAGAACCGGAAACGCTAAAGCCAAGTCTGAGGAGTACATCTGCAATACCACTCATTCCAATTCCGCCGATCCCAATCATATGTATATTTCGAATTCCTCCAAAAATACTTGTGATCCTGTTATCTTGCATCTTTGCTCCAATTATTTTTTTGGATTAATGTATCTATGATCCTATCCGCAATAATTTTGCCGGCATCTTGCCCTGCTTCAGGAAATGATGCTGACATCTGTTCTAATCTGATAGGATTATTTATCAAATTATTCAAATGTTTATTCAAAGCTAAATTCTTAAAATCTTTTTCTTCTACAATGATAGAACATCCCAGTTCTTCAAGTGCTTTAGCATTGTAATACTGATGATTTTCAGCAGCGGTGGGCAAGGGGATAAGTATAGAAGGTATGCGCATCCGTTCAATTTCAGCCAGACTTAAGGCACCTGCACGAGCAACGATAAGGTCGGCAGAAGAATAAGCAGCAGACATATTATCAATAAAGCTTAATAATTTTACGGACCTGTGAGTGCCATACTGATTCTTGATCATTGTATAAGAGTAAGATCCGGTCTGCCATAAAATTTGCATATTATATTTTTGGATCCATATAGATGCTTGTTCAGCAATTTGACGATTTATAGCCAATGATCCTTGTGAACCGCCAAAAATAAACAGCGTAAATTTTTCAGGCTCCAAATCCATGAGCTTTCGGGCTTCTGCTTTATCCATGGGAAGGACCTTAGAACGAATGGGATTTCCGCTTTTGTACATTAGGATATCTTTATTGATATATTTTTTTACATCATCGTAAGCGTAAAATAGTGTAGTTGCTTTTTGAGCTAATTTTTTAGTTGTCATTCCCGGATATGCATTCTGTTCTTGTAAAAATAAAAGGACATTTTTTTTATTGGCAAGCAGTCCGGGGATCAGTGAAACATAACCTCCGGTCGCAATGCAGGCAAGAGGGTTCAAATCTTTAAAGATCTTGCGTGTTTTTATCCAGCTATTGAGAAATCGCAATGGTAGTAGCATATTTTGAGCAAAGGATTCAAGTGAATGATATCTGGATAATCCTTTAATTGGGATCAATGTATAAGGATAATCATAGGCTTGAACCTTTTTTTGCTCTATGCCAAATCGTGAGCCAATATAATGATATGTAAGCTCTATGTCTTTTGGCAGTCGATCTGCTTTGTCTTTTATAGCATCAGCAATGGCAAGTGCCGGGTAATAATGTCCGCCTGTGCCGCCACCGGTGAAAATAATCGTATATGTCTTTTTAGAGATCATGCAAAAACTCCGCTTCTTTTTGTTCTTCGTAATGTGCCTGCCTCATAGCATTCATACATATACCAAGAAGTGATAAATTGATGAGCAATTGAGAACCACTCTTAGAAATAAATGGCATGGGCAAGCCGGTGACCGGACCTATGCCGACACAAACTAAGGCATTGGCTATAGCATAAAGGATTAAAGAAAAAGCAGTGCCAAAAATTACATACTTCCCAAAACTATCCTTTACACTTTTTGCAAGTCTTAACATGGAAATAAATAATGTGATAAAAATTATCAGGATAAGTAATGTTGTGATAAAACCCAATTCTTCGCCAGCTATTGAAAAAATAAAATCTGTATGTGCTTCAGGGAGAAAGAGATTTTTCCCGGTTGAATTACCAAAGCCACGACCAAATAAACCACCTCCCGAAAGTGAAATAAGCGATTGGTTTATCTGGTAATTAGCATTGCTGACATCATCGGGATTGAATATTGCAAGAATACGGGCGCGTCTATAGGGTTCTATCCACGTATAAACACCGCCTAAGATCATTAATATCAAACTAGTGAACCCAATATGCTTTATTTTAGCGCCACCGATATATAGCATAGTCAGGACAATAAAAAATAACATCACCGCCGATGAGAGATCGGGTGTAAGAGCTATCATTGTTATAAGAGTTCCCGAGATAAGTATAACAGGTAAATAGCCTTTCTTTAAATTATCAAGATTATCCTGATGATTTGCCAGATAAGCACTAACATAAAGAATAAGCGTGAATTTAACGATCTCAGCTAACTGGAATATATTATGTCCGCCAATAGCTAACCAACGCACAGGCTGACTATTGCCACTGGCATATTTCTTGACCAAGGTCATTAACAAGAGACTGAAAGTAACAATAATAAAAAACCAAGTGATCCTTTTAAAGGATTTATAGTCGAATAGAAAAAAAATAAGACCGATCAAAGCAGAGATGATCAAGTATTTAATATGGCTTTCAAAGAAGGAATTAGCGTTTCCTTCAATATTAAAAGCGATCCTGGAGCTTGCGGAGAATAAAATAAGACTTCCACCAAATGCCAGTAGTATCAATGTGATACAAAAGATCTTAAAAGCTTTTGGAAATTCTCTTTTATTACTTATCATTTTGTCTATCCATCATTGTTTTTACAATTTTTTTAAAGTGATCACCGCGTTCTTCAAAATTATTGTAATCATCATAACTTGTACAAGCGGGCGAAAGCAAAATAGCATCTCCTGCACGAGCTTTTTTATAAGCATTTTTAACTGCATTCTCGAGGTCGCCACATTCGAGAACAGGAAAATCATGTAGTTGATTTTTGATTTTTTCAGAGGCTTCACCAATAAGATAAATGCTGTCATCTTTAGAGATATATGGAGCTAATTCTTTAAAATTGCTGTCCTTATCTCGTCCACCAAGAATGAGGTGAAGAGGACGCTTTAAACTTTGGATCGCCATTTTAACTGCATCAATATTTGTGCCCTTGGAGTCATTGTAAAATCTGATATGTGATAATTCAGCAACGAATTCCATGCGGTGAGGCATGCCTTTAAATTCTCTTAGCGATTCAAAAACACCATCGACATTTTCAATAAAGGGTGAAACAGCTGATACAGCTGAAGCAATATTATATTCATTGTGAATACCGAATAAATGGATATCATTTTTTTTCATTTCATGCCAGCTATCATTAAATTTGAATGAAAAAGTTTCATCATCAAAAAAAGCAATAGAGCCTGAAAGTTTTTTACTAGAGACCGGGATAATCTCAGCCTTAGTTTTAGCATTTTCATTAATAACACTATCATCGCGATTAAGAACTGCGAGATCTTTAGTATCCTGATTCATCAAAATTCTGCATTTAGTTAAAGCGTAGTCAAGAAATGATTCGTATCGATCTAAATGATCCGGAGTAATATTAAGAATGACGGCAACTTCAGGATGAAAGCTCGTGATCGTTTCAAGTTGGAAGGAACTGAGTTCAGTAACATAGATTGGGTGTGAGCCGTTGTTTATAGCAGAGTAAACCGCTTGAGAGAATGAATAACCAGTATTTCCACATGCTATCGCGGGTTTCCCGGATCTTAGCAGCATATCAGCAATTAATGTGGTGACAGTAGTTTTACCATTTGAACCGGTAACAGCAATAATGGGAGCTTTTGCAAACCAAGAAGCAGCTTCTATTTCAGAATAGACAGGAATATCTCTATCATATATTTTTTGTACCAAACTTGCACTTCTTGGGATACCTGGACTTAAGATTACAAAATCGGAGTTAAGGATCTTTTCGCTGTGTTGACCAAATTCATAATTTATTTTATGGTCATTAAAAGTATTGACAAGATCAGAGTTTTTGCTTGCTACATTGCTGTCGCTGAGCAAAACATTGGCTTTCTGCAAAGCAAGAAGGATAGCTACGGAAATTCCACTGCGTCCTGCTCCTAAAACCGTGATGTTCTTGTTTTTTACTTTCACGTATTTACCTTTTTAGCGAATTTTAAATGTAGCCAATGACATTAAAGCGCATAGAATTCCAAGGATCCAGAAACGAATGACCACCTTGGATTCAGGCCAACCTTTTTGCTCAAAATGGTGGTGTAAAGGCGCCATTTTAAGCAAGCGCTTAGCTTCTCCTGTCCGTTTTTTTGTATATTTAAAATATCCTACTTGTAGTACAACACTGAGCGCTTCAATAACAAAAACAAAGCCGATCAGTATAAAAACGATCTCTTTCTTTAGTAGAATAGCAATGGTCCCTAATGCAGCTCCATAGGCCAATGATCCGGTATCGCCCATAAAGACTTCAGCGGGCCGAGAGTTAAACCAGAGAAAACCAACCATTCCGCCGACAAGCGCAGCAAGAAAGACCGTCAGTTCGCCTGTTGTAGGAAGATAAAGTATACCTAAATATGCTGAAAAATCCACACGACCGGATAGATATGAAATTGCCAGGAGTGAAAAAGCAGCTAAAGCTATCAATCCTGCCGCTAAACCATCAAGTCCATCTGAAAGATTTACAGCATTAGAAAATCCGGTAATATATAAAATGACCATGGGTGCATAAAATATGCCAAAATTGATCATAACATTTTTAAAGAATGGTACAGATGTTGTTGTAACAAGGTTGGGGTCGCTGGGATACAAATACATAAAACAAGCAACAATAATACCAATAGCGATCTGTCCGATTAATTTGTAGCGGGCAACCAGTCCTTTTTTCATTTTTTTAATAACTTTAAGATAGTCGTCTACAAAGCCGATGAGACCCATCCAAAAGGTGACAAACATGATTAGTATAATATACTTGTTGCTAATATCAGCCCAAAGAAGGGTAGGCACAAATACGGCTAAATGTATCATTAAGCCGCCCATGGTCGGCGTACCTGCTTTTGCTTGGTGGGTTTCGGGACCATCATCTCTGATGGTTTCACCAATATGGTATTTTCTCAAGGCTTTTATGATTTTAGGACCAAAATAAAATGTAATGAGTAAAGCAGTTATAGCCGCAGCTGCAGATCTAAAAGAAATATAGCTGAGAATATTTAACCAGGAAATTCTGTCATGTAATGGGTATAACAATAAATACAACATACTAGAGGTCCTTAATTAATGAGATGACTTTTTCAATCGCTATACCTCGCGATGCTTTGAAAAGAATTATATCTCCGGGTTTAATTTTGCTTTTTACGGCATCTGCCACGTCTTTCTTGTTATAAAAATGTTCAGCATAATGTATGCCATCTTTAATAGCGGTGTTTACTGTGTTAATTGAATCTTCACCCAGACAGTAAAGATAAGTGATATCTGCTTTTGCACATTCGTGACCGATTTCAACATGAGAAGAGATAGCCTCGGGACCCATTTCGAGCATATCACCGAATACCATGTGTTTTTTTCCTTTGCACTGCATATCCCTTAAGGCATGAATGGCATTAGTTGTAGAAAAGGGATTGGCATTATAACTATCGTCAATAAGAATGATATCATTCCATTTTTCTATTTTTCCCCGACCCTCTTTAGCTTCGAATTTTTCTATAGCTAAGATGATATCCTTTTCATCTAAGCCTATTGTTAATGCAAATGTATAAGCGGCTACAGCATTAATTGCTGCACCTTTACCACTACTTTGCAAGTTGATCTCAATCTTATTTTTGCCGAGTGTGTATCTTCCCATATGATCGATATTGATAATCTCGAACTTTATCTCTGCTGAATTTTCGATTCCATAAGTGATGCGTTTGCGTTCATCTGCCGGGTAGGCCGCTACGCGAGGGTCATCATTATTAATAAATAGTATGCCATCTTTTTTAACGGCATCCAGTAATTCGTATTTTGCTTTTTGCACATTCTCTATTGAGCCAAATCCACCCATATGTGCATGAGCTATCGAGGTGATCATGCCATAATCAGGGATGGCAATTTTGCAAAGATCACGAATTTCACCTAAACCGGAAGTGCCTATTTCTAAAACTGCAAATTTATCTCTCTCTCTCATTTTTAGCACCGAAACAGGCACTCCAATATGGTTGTTGAAATTTTTTGGCGTTTCTGAAATTTGCATTTTTTGACGGAGAATATCTGCGATCAATGATCGCGTAGAGGTTTTACCTGCTGAACCGGTAATGGCAAGTATAGGAACTTTAAGTGTTGAAGCATAAATGCTTGCCATATCAATAAGTCCGCGATATGTGTCTTCTACAATGATTAAAGCTTCATTATTATCTGCAGTTTTGGCATAATTTTCATCCACTAGCGCAGCAAGAGCTCCATTTTCTAAGGCTTTCTTAACAAAAAGATGCCCATCGGTATGTTGGCGTTTTAAGGCACAGAATATATAGTCTTTGGGAATATCTCTGGAGTCAATGCTGACACCATTGAATTCCGCAAACTTGATATTGCGCAATGTAAAAGGCCCGTGATGTAATGTTGTCGTTTTCATAGTTTTTAGGATCCCCGGAGCTGGAAGAGCTCCCAGCCCCGGGGTGGTAGAGGGTTTCTATTTAATTTTCAAGCTCCAGTATTATTTTTTCATCTTTAAAGGCTATCTTTCGCCCTTTTATCTCCATATGCGTTTCAGCTCCTTTGCCTAAAACCATGATGATATCGCCCGATACAGATGATCTCCAAGCTCGTTTGATAGCTTCTGCACGATCTAAGCAAATGCTGACTTTGCTTGTATTTTTAATCCCAGTCAGGATCTCATTTGCGATGTCCTGAGCTTCTTCATTTCGGGGATTGTCGTTTGTTATAATAATTTCATTAGCATATTTATCTGCGACAGCTCCCATTTTAGCTCGCTTATCTTTATCTCTATCACCACCACACCCGAAAACACAAATAATCCTTTTTCTGTCTTCTAAGTCTGAAGCAGTTGATAAAGCTTTTTCCATTGCGTCCGGTGTATGTGCATAGTCAACAACAAGTGTTGCTTTGGATGTAAAAAAGCTTTCCATACGACCCGGAATGGCTTCAAAAGCAAAATTATCAAAATTTAATTTCGAGTTTGGATAAAGTGTTTTATAAATAGCCAGGGCTCCCGCAATATTCTCGGCATTAAATTTTCCAAGAAGCGGAGCTTTGATAATAATATCGCATCCCGGTGTTCTGAGTTTTCCTTTGACTCCCTTAACGCCCAGACTTAATTCTTTAAAGTAAAAATCGGCATCACCATTATCAACGGCATAGGATATTTTTCCAACTTCTAAGGAGCTGTATAGTTTTTTGCCATAATGATCGTCAATGTTTATAACAGCTTTTCCGCAATGTTTTAGCTGATAAAAGAGTTGCGATTTTGCTTTAAAATAATCATTCATGTTTTTATGAAAATCTAAATGGTCCTGGGTTAAATTGCTGAAGGCAGCAATATCAAAGCGGAGTCCGTGTACGCGCTTCAGAACGAGTGCATGCGAGGAAACTTCCATAAAAACGCTTTGTATTTCTTGTTTATCAAGCTCGTAAAAAGTTTTTGCAAGATCCGAACTCTCTGGGGTTGTTCTTTCACCTTCAATATGGAAGAAAGGAGTTTTTACGCCTAAAGTGCCAACTACAGCAGGTCTTTTATTATCAGCTTTACTTAGCTGATATAAGAGATGTGTCATGGTGGTTTTACCATTTGTACCACTGATACCGCAAATATCAAATGAATTATATTCTGAACCATAATATGCATAACTTAGCTCAGCTAAAGCACGACGTGTATCGCTTGTAATAAGTTTAGTGACTTCAATATCCATATCATGTTCAATAACAACAGCGCTAGCGCCTTTACTTATTGCTTGTTTAATGTAATCGTGGCCATCGCTTTTGAAGCCCTTAATAGCAACAAATAGAGAATTCTTTTCAACTTTTCTGGAGTCATAGCATATCCTTTCTATCATCATATCTTTTCCTTCAATACGATAGGGAAGGTCAAGTGCTACTAATAATTCTGATAGCTTTTTCATTGCTTTGTTTCCAGTTTACAGCTTTCGCCTAATTTTAAATAAGTTCCGGCTGGGGGATATTGTGATATTACCCTTCCGCGCCTAGAGTTTTTATCCACTTGTAATCCGAAATCTTTTAATTTTTTTTCAGCGTTTAATATATGCATGCCAATAAGTTTGGGCATGATCACATCATATTCTTTGGGATTAAATTCTTTTGTTTCTTCTGCTTTTTTCTCTTTTACGGGCTGCCATACAAGATCTTTTTTATTGTTACTTCTGCTTAAAATGGATAGTGACGTGAATTCATTCTCTTTTTCTTTGTATCCAATAGTGCCTGTATGTTTAATGACCTGTGGGTAGATAGTGTTGAAATCCGGTGTATTTATGATGCGAGTAAAGCAATTCTTGACTGCAGGAACGGCCACGCTTGCTCCATAATGACGACCATATTGAGGTTCATCCACCACAATACCACATACAAGAACAGGGTCCTCGGCGGGGAAAAACCCCATAAATGAAGCATAATATTTCTGGTTAGAATACTTACCATCCACGACTTTTTGGGCTGTCCCTGTTTTACCGGCAACATGGTATCCCTCTATATAGGCTCCTTTTGCCGTGCCACTATCTACAACCGATTCCAGCATTCTTTTTAAATCGAAAGCGACTTCTTTACTTATAGCGCGTCGAACAGGTGTGATTTTTGAAGAGGATAGAACTTTATTTTTATTGTCAAATGTCTGTGATACCAAATAAGGCTTAAGCAAAATACCCCCGTTTGCAATACTCGAATATGCTGACATCATCTGCATTAAAGTAACGGCGAGACCTTGCCCCATGGGAATCTGGGAGTAGGCAACACCGCTCCAGGTACTGGGATTGCTTAAAAGTCCGCTGCTTTCACCCGAAAGACCAATAGCAGTTGCTTCTCCAAAACCAAATTTTCTGGCATAATCGTAAAGTGGCTGGTGCCCAAGTTGTTTGCCGATCTTTCCAACCCCGATATTGGATGAATAAAGTAAAATTTCATTTACGGTCAGCCATCCGTGTTCATCAGTATCATGAATAATATGTTTGCCAACTTTCCAGCTCCCCTCTTCACAGAAAATGCGGCTGGATAAAGTGTAAATATTTCTTTCAAGGGCAGCGGCAACAGGCAAGAATTTAAAAATTGATCCGGGCTCAAATTGGTCCATGATCACGCGATTTCTTCTGTTTGCTACAGTGGATTTTTTTAATTCATTTGGATTGAATAGGGGGTAGTTTGCCATGGCCAATACTTCGCCACTACGCGGATCCATGATAACACCCATGCCCGATTTAGCTTTATTCTCTGTAACTGCCTTTTCTAATTCTTCTTCAAGAATGATCTGGTATTCTATATCTAAAGTTAAGTTTACCTTACCACCGGCTTTTGCAGATATTTTACGAGAGTTTTGAGCTGTGATAATGTTGCCATTTCTATCTCTCTGAATTACAATTTGTCCCTTTTCTCCACTTAAGAGCTTATCGTAATATTCTTCAATACCCGATTGCCCTTTACCGGCGTCGTCAATAAATCCTAATACTTGTCCGGCAGCATCATGATAAGGATAAAAACGGCTCATGATCTTATCGTATTTAAGTCCATGACAAACGTTATTAGCTCTTATCTTTGCTATTTGCTCAGGACTTACATTTGTTTCAAGGGTATAAAATGATTTTTGTTTTTTCAATTTATCCCTATAGTAGGCAGTTGTGCGACCGAAGGTTTCTGCCATATAGCGAAAACAAAGCTCAGGCTTTAAAAGATCAACATAGCGTGCGCCAATATTGTAAACAATTATATTGTCTGCAAGAATTTCCCCGTTGCGATCTAAAATCAAGCCACGGTCTGGGAGAATTTCCTCAGATCTAAACCCTTGATTTTGAGAATAGTTTTTTAAGTCTTCTGAATCAAAAAGTTGGATAGCAACTAATCGTGAAATAACCACAAAGCCCACAAACAGGATGATCAAGGTAACTATCCCGGCGCGGTGTGAATATTTTTCCTGCGATTTTGCTTTCTTGTCCATCATTTTTTCTTTGCAATAAAAATTATATCTCTTTGTGGGGTTGAATTGACCATACCAAGTTTTTCTTTCGCTTTTTTTTGAATTTGGCCGGGTCGTGAAAGGTCATTAATTTCTGATTTTAAATAGACTAATTCTTGTTGTAACCGAGAATTTGATTCTTTAAGTGTAATGTTCCTGGAGTTGTAGGCCTCCAATCCATTCCGTATGTACATGTATGAAATGAGTGATATAACTACGAGCAATATTAAGATGCCATTAAATATAAAAGGCCTTTCTAAAAAAGCTTTCTTGTTAATATTTTGATGTGTTTTTATGCTTGCTCTGCTCATAATTTTTCCAAAACTCGACATTTTGCTGAACGACTTCTTGAGTTATTTTTAATTTCATCTTCGCTGGGAATAATTGGTTTACGCGTGATCTTTTTTGCCACGGCTTTATGATTACAAACGCAAACAGGGATTTCCGGAGGACAAACGCAGTCTATAGAGGCTTCATGAAAAAGGTTTTTAACAATCCTGTCTTCTAAAGAATGGAAGGAAATAACAACTATTCTGCCACCTGGATTTAACATATCAATAGCATCGGATATGCTTTTTTTAATAGATTCTAATTCCTGGTTAACCTCTATGCGTAAAGCCTGAAATATTCTTGCTAAGGTTTTTGTAACATATTTTCCATGAACTACTGTTTTAATGCAGTTTACCAAGGGGAGGGTGCGGTAGTAAGGACGTGTTTCTACTATAACTCTTGCAATTCTTCCTGAAAATCGTTCTTCGCCGTATTCACGAAAAATTCTTGTAAGTTCATCTTGTGAATATGTATTGATAACATCGGCAGCACTCAGATCCGTTTGACCCATTCTCATATCAAGCGGGCCATCCTGCATGAATGAAAATCCTCGTTCTGCAGAATCAATTTCTAATGACGAGACGCCAAGATCGTATAAAATACCGTCAAAGGATTCTATATTCCGGGATATAAGCTCCATTTTTATTTTAGCGAAATTATTTTGTATAAAATGAACATTATTAAAAAAGTCGAGGCGTTTTTTTGCGAATTCCAGAGCAAGAGGATCCAGATCGAAGGCTATAAGTTTTGCATTTTTGTGTAAATGCTTTGCTATCTCCTCAGAATGACCACCCAAGCCGCAAGTTGCATCAATGTACACTCCATCTGGTCTTGTGATGAGCTGTTCAACAGCTTCATTCAACAACACCGTGGTGTGTTGGTACGAAATTGACATAATCTTCCTCTAAATTAGCGGAACATCTTCAAGCTTTTCGTAAATATCATCTGTAAGTGGGGTGTTTTCTTCGTGTTCTTTGAGGATATCGGGATTCCACATCTCCATAAAGCTGCTTACTCCAATAATCCTTACCGTGTTACCATCCTCTATTCCTGCGAGCTGCATGAGATCCGGTGTCAGCATAACTCTACCCTGACTATCCAGTTTGCAGTGTATCGCGTCTTGTGTCAAGCGACGTAGGACATTTCTGTGTGTCCTGTTCATCAGCTGCATCGAATCAGTGATACGATCCCGGATCTTTATCCACATGGGAAGTGGAAAAATATCCAGATGCTTTGAATCCAACGCCCTTGAGATGACTACTTCAGAAACATTTTCTTCAGCCATGATTTTTCTAAACTGTGCCGGTATATTGACACGGTGTTTAGCATCGATCGTAACGTCTCGTTTACCTATGTAGTCTGTATAACCCACTCTACCTATTCCTTTTACCTCTTATCTTGTGGACTTATGATCCACGGAAGTGATAGTGGTCCTCTAACCCCACTATCTCCCACAAATCTACACAATCACCCACCTCATTGCAAGAATTATTTGTAATAAAAGCATTTTTATTGAGATAGAGTTTAGAAAAGTCTTGATTATTAGTGGATTGTGGATGTGGGGGAATTGTGGGGCATATTTTTGAAAATCTTGAGGAAATAGGCTAAAATGATATAAATTTCCTCAAAAATACAGAAGAAAGCTCTTGAAAATGCAGGGGTCAGGTATAATTATCACTTAATATTTCACATATTTATTTAAGACAAGGTGATAAAATAATTAAAAAAACCTTTCTCCATTATCATATTTATTATGATATTATAAGAATTCGAGAACGATCTTATCCTTACATAGTATAATCGAGAAAAAAAATATGTCACATAGTAAAAAAAGAAATTCAAATAATAGTGCGCACAAGTTCGGGGCTTTTGGAGGAGTGTTTACTCCATCGGTATTGACCATTGTGGGCGTAATCATGTTTTTGCGTTATGCCAATGTTGTTGCCTATGGTGGATTATGGGGCGCATTGACTATTTTGTTTGCAGCAAAAATAATTTCCTTGATCACAGGACTTTCTTTATCCTCAATCTCTACGAATATGCAGGTAAAGGGCGGCGGTGCTTATTTTATGATTTCACGTTCTTTGGGAGTAGAATTCGGAGGCGTGATCGCTATCTTCTTCTATATTGCGCAAGCCCTTGCTGTTACCTTATATGTTATGGGTTTTACTGAGGCCCTTTTTTCGGCTTTTCCGGGAATTAGTTGGTCATTTCAGACTGTTGCCCTTGTGACTAATATTATTGTATTTGTTTTAGTGTATGTTGGAGCAAATTGGACAATTAAGGTTCAATATGGTATCCTTGCTATCCTCTTACTGTCAATTGTTTCATTTATTATTGGTGCTTTGCAGAAATCCTCACCAGTGAACCTGCAAATGAATTTACAGCCACAGTGGACAGATAAGTTTAATTTCTTTACAGTTTTTGCCTTGTTCTTTCCTGCTGCTACCGGTATTATGGCAGGCGTTAATATGTCAGGTGACCTTAAAGAACCCCGCAAAGCCATTCCTCTTGGTACACTTTCTGCAATTGCTTTTACTTTTGTAATCTATGTTGCTGTTGCTTATTTACTTGCTGCAAGTAATACTCGCGAAATGCTACTGAGCGATAATTTTGTGATGATGGACACTGCCTGGTGGGGGCCTATGATTTTTGCAGGTGTGTTTGCTGCGACCATATCTTCAGCTTTGGGTTCAATGATGGGTGCGCCAAGAATATTGCAGGCCTTTGCTAAAGATGATATTATTAAGTCATTGGGCTTTATGGGTAAGGGAAGTGGTCCTTCGAATGAACCACGCCGTGCCATCATTTTAACATTTGCTATTTCCACTATAAGTATTTTTGCCGGCGATCTTAATGCCATTGCCCCCATTATTACGATGTTCTTTTTAATTACTTATGGTACTGTGAATCTGGCTTGTTTCTTTGAAATAATGTCTGCTAACCCCAGTTTTCGTCCTGTCTTTAAAGTTTGGCATTGGTCCATCCCTCTTATTGGGGCAATAGCTTGTTTTTCTGTGATGATCTTAATTTCGCCCTTATTTGCTCTTATCGCTATTGTTTTGGTAGCTGCAATGTACTTCTATATCCTGCGTAGGCAGATCTTGGTATCTTGGGGAGATATGACATCGGGTCTGGCTTTTAAACGCGCTCGAAAAGCTTTACTGAAGCTTGAAAAAGAAAAATATCACCCTAAAAATTGGCGTCCCTCCATTTTAGCTTTGAGTGGCGGTGCCTGGAATCGCTTGAACTTAGTCCATTATGCCCGTTTGTTGTCAGCTAATCGTGGTATAGTTTCTCTGGCCCAGATAATGACCGGTGAACTTGAAGATCGCTATGTCCGACGTCAAGAAGCTGAAAAACTTATGCGAAAATTTATTCATGATGAAAAAATACCGGCATTTCCTGTTGTGGTCGTAGATGATACCCTTGTTTCGGGCTTAAAATCTTTATTACAGGTTCATGGAATAGGAGGTTTAAAACCAAATACCCTTTTGTTGGGTTGGACCAAAGATCCTGATAATCGTGGAATTTTTTCTAACTTTCTTGATTTGGCTAAGCATATGCACTGTTCAGTTTTAGTTGTTAGATCCGAGCAAAAAAATGACTGGACTATTCCTTCCGGGAACATCAATATCTGGTGGAACGATGCTACAAATGGTCCTTTATCATTGTTAATGGGTTTTCTTTTGAAGCAAGATCGCCAATGGCATCATAAATCCTTGCGTATTATTCGCACGGTAGCACCCAAAGCAGATATTATGAATCTTAAAAATGAAATTAATCAGATGCTGACTCTTTCAAGAATTGAAGCCGAAGTGCTTGTTTTGCCTTGCGATGATCCTTTTGAAGCTATTCGTGATAATATGGGAACTTCAGCTATTCTCTTTGCCGGGTTTGTACCCGAAAGTGAAGAAACTAAAGCCATGGAACAAATGACAGAACTTAAGAGGCTCATGACTTTGCCCGGTGAAATTATTTTGGTTTATAATGCCGGTGATGCTTCCTTGCTGGAGTAAACCAGGGACCAGAGACTAGGAATCAGAAACCAGTGACCAGAAACCAGTGACCAGGGGCTAAGGACCAGAGATCAGGGAATAGGAACCGGGAATCAGGAACTTGGAATACACAAAGATGACAGGATTAGATCAATTTATATCAGCAACACTGTCTGAACTAGATTGACGATTATATCTTGGAAATAGTATCAATATGATAAGCTGAAACGATACCATATAAAGGTACTACTTGGCCATAAATTGTTTTAGCCCCCTAAAATTACCATTAGGTCAAGAATGTTTTAAAAATCTAGGCTTAAACCGTATTGAGATCCACTGCGATGTGTTGAATGAGAGATCGGCCAACGAAATAAAGGCTTGTGGGTATTTTCATGAGGGGAATTTGCGTGAAAACATGTATGATAATTATCATAATCGTATGAGAACAACAATGCTTTTCTCAAAATTAAGTTCTGAGTATAACCTGAATTCAACAAAAGACGATTTTTTTGATTGGGCTCAAAATCAGGCAGTAAAAAATTCAGAAAGCGCCTTTGGAGCTGCTATTCAAAACTTATTTGTTTCACCTGTATTGAAATCTGTAACAGTCAGAAAAGATTATTTATTGTTTTCAATATACCATATTGATATTGTAGAAAGTGATGTGGTTTATATGGGTGTTTTTAAACAGTTTATTAAGATAAAAGAAAACTAGTATCAGAGCCCCTTGCATAGGCTGGTAGATCTGATTTGAGAGAGAAAACTTCTCTCTTCGATGCAAATATCGCTGTTTATAAGAGTTTATTAATAAGATATTTGCTTCTATCAATGGATTTGAAAAGAATAGTGCTTTAGGAACAAATTTTGATTCCTAGACAATAATGATTTGCATAAAATTGAGAATATCAGAACTTTTTATCTTTAGTGGGATATAAAATTCATTACATTAAGAGGACGAAAATGAAATTAAGTGATTTTAAAGGATTGTTTCAGAAACAAGATATTAAGCTTCTTGAAAAGCGTGAATATGGCGAAGATTATGTGGAGTTTAATTTTTCTTCAGAAACTGTGCAAGATTGGCGAGCCGGTGAGCATGGACTTTTCACCTTTCCTGATAAAAAAATAAAAGGTAAATCATTTCGAGGATTTTCTATCGCCTCTATTCCTGAGGAAAATATATTAAAGATAACAACGCGTATCAGCCCAAATCCATCATCATTTAAGCTTATGATGAAAGAAATGGAAGTAGGTGACAAGATCCGTTTAAGAGGTCCTTTTGGCTGGTTTACACTACAAGATGAAAATTCGCCCTTAGTTTTGATCGCCGCAGGAGTAGGGATAGCACCTATTCGAGCTTTATTAAAAGAAATTGAAAAAGAAAACAATCGTTTTATTGTGCTGATATATTCTGCAAGGAATGAACATTTATATAAAGACGATATTTTAAAAATAGTCGAAAAAGATAAAAGGATCACCGCACATTTTATTTATTCTAAAGAAGAGAGTGCACATTTACTAAATAAAGCCATGATGCGCTATGGTGATTCAGCATATTATTACATTTCGGGTATGCCCGATATGATAAAAAGTACAAGAAAAAAAATAGCTTCTCGTTCAATTACAAGATCACATATTGTGACTGATCCCTTTTACGGATATTGATCTTAGCCGTCCGGAATTGTTAGCATATCTTTAATAATTCCCAATAATTATTTTGATAATCAAATATTATTGTTTTATATAAAAGATTCTTGGAATAAAAAATAAGCCTTGAACACAATATATATCCATGTCCTAATTTTATTTTCTACCTGTTTTTTTGCTGCTTAGGCTAGTTATTTCAGAACTCCGAAGCGTTTTTATATGTCAGCTCTTTGAAGGATAAAAATTGAACCCATATAAAAAAGTGGGTATCTCCCACTCGTAACTCGCAATTCATCACTCTCTTTGTACCCCGAACAGGAATCGAACCTGTAACCTACGCTTTAGAAGAGCGTTGCTCTATCCAATTGAGCTATCGGGGCATTCTCAAGAAGAGAGAAGAATAATCTCCGTAAAAGAAAGAATGAAATTATATTCACAATTTCATTTCTTCTTATTATATCCTGGATCTTATTTCAATGTCGGGGCGAGAAGATTTTCCCAGCGGGACTCCTTTGGAGGAACTTCCGACTTACTGCTAAGTTTACCCATGTCAATTGTCGGGGCGAGAAGATTTTCCCAGCGGGACTCCTTTGGAGGAACTTCCGACTTACTGCTAAGTTTACCCATGTCAATTGTCGGGGCGAGAAGATTTGAACTTCCGACTTCCTGCTCCCAAAGCAGGCGCGCTAACCGGACTGCGCCACGCCCCGAATTATAATGTGACAAATATCAAAGTGGGACTTGAATCCCTAAGGGTGAATGATGGGACTTGAACCCACGACCACTTGGGCCACAACCAAGCGCTCTACCTGCTGAGCTACATCCACCATATAAAGCCCGTAAATATAATGGAAAAGATACTCAAACTGCAATACTTTTTTTAGCTAGTTTCAATATTGTTGTTTTGATCAATAGAGCATTTTGAGTGTTGCGGGGACAACGCCTTGTTCTTTGCAGGTTTCCCCGGCTGCCTGATTGGCATAATGTACGCAGGTTTCTAAAGGTAAACCTGTTGAATATAATGCTGCTACTACTGAAATAACCGTATCACCGGCTCCTGTAATATCAGAAACACTAAGCTCTTTTGCATGGACATGAATGAGTTTATCTTTATTGCAAAGGATCATTCCTTCATTACCCAGGGTTAAAAGAACATTATCACAAGCCAGTTTTTCCAGCAGATCTTTTGCTGCTTTCTTAGCCATGTCAATTTCTTTTATCTCATAATTCAGTTGAGCCTCTGCTTCGTAACGATTAGGTTTTATGAGAGTTGCCGCTTTGTAAGCTTCGATATTTTCAACCTTGGGATCTACAAACACAGGAACATCGGCTTTTTTTGCCAGATGCATAATTTCGGTGATCAATGATTTTGTGAGTACACCTTTGTTATAATCCTGCAATATGATAATATCCGAGATCTTTATGGCACGATGGATCTCTTTAAGCAAGGCATTTTGCATATCCTTACTTATATCGCTGCGAAGTTCCTGATCTACTCGTAATACTTGTTTACCGCCATTGAAAAAACGAGTTTTTTTGCTTGTGATCCTTTCTCTATCACGAAACAGACCTTCGCGTTTTATATTATGTTGGTCGCAAAGATATTCTAAGCTAAAGGCAGTAAAGTCATCACCAACAACACCAATGATCTCTGTGTTCACACCCAGTGATTGTAAGTTCATGCAAACATTCAGCGCGCCGCCCGGGCGTTCTTCAGTATTGTGTATGTCCAATATATCTACAGGTGCTTCAGGTGATCGGCGGTCAATTCTACCTTTGGCAAACACATCAAGCATCAGATCACCGATAACGCAGATATGTTTTTTCTTGAGTTGTTCTATATGTTTTTTCATCATGAATGAATCTATTAAAACAAAAATCCAAATAAAAGTGAAAAGCAATTTGAAAAAAGGGTTTATTCATTGGCTTTTTTTAAGTATATTTAGCCTAAATTTTGGTTAAAAAGGTAGGCTATGTTTAAAAGATCGTTTAACCGTTATAATACGGATTGTGTTAAATATGATAAACTTGAGGCAGTTTTTGGAAGAAAAGACCTTATTCCGCTATGGATAGCAGATATGGATATTGCGGCACCGCGTCCGATTATCAGAGCTTTGCACAAAAGGATCAATCACCCTATTTACGGTTATTCCTTACATAATGACTGTTTTTATGGAAGTATTATATCCTGGATCAAAGATCATTTTGGCTGGGAAGTCGATAAAGAATGGATCACTTGCTCGCCCGGTATTGTTCCTGCAATTAATATAGCAGTAATGAGTCTGACCAATAAAGGAGATGAGGTTATAGTTCAGACCCCGGTTTATTTTCCTTTTTTTCCGGCAGTAGAAAATCATGAAAGGGTTTTACTCAAAAACCCCTTAAAAGAAGTCGATGGCTATTATACCATGGATTTTGATGATCTCAAAAAAAAGATCAGTAAAAAAACAAAAATGATTATTTTATGTAATCCGCATAATCCTGTGGGTAGGGTTTTTAAACGCGACGAGTTAAAAGAGCTGGGGGAGATCTGTTTAAAAAACAACATTATAATTATTTCGGATGAAATTCATGCTGATTATGTTTTTGCGCCAAATAAACATATACCCATTGCCAGTATATCTGAAGAACTTTCACAAGTCACCGTAACTTGCATGGCACCTAGTAAAACATTTAATATCGCAGGTTTTGCTACTTCTGCAATTATTATCAAGAATGAGAAACTCCGCAAAAAATTTCGCTATATAACGGAATCACTACATATTTGCGGAGGAAATATTCTTGGTGATACTGCCTTGATCGCTGCTTATAAAAAAAGTAGCAAGTGGTACGAAAAGAACAAAAAATTTCTTGAAAGTAATATAGATTTTGTGGTCGATTATGTTCGTGAAAATATACCCGATATTAAGATCCATAAACCCGAAAGTACTTTTTTGCTTTGGCTTGATTGTCGTGATCTTGGACTGGACCAGGAAGAATTAAAAGAGTTTTTTATCGATAAAGCCGGACTTGGTTTGAATGATGGTGCAATGTTTGGTGAAAATGGTGTGGGCTATATGCGCATGAATATTGGAACCAGTCGCAAAATCTTAAAAAAAGCCTTAAAACAATTAGAGAAAGCGGTAAATAGAGAAGTTGGAAGGCAGAAGCCGGAAGTCGGAAGCTAAAAACCGGAAGCGAGAAGCCGGAAGGCAGTGGCAAGAGTTGTTTAGAAGCTTAGATGTTGCTATTTTTTTTATAGATACTTAATTTCAAGGATGATTTTTGTTCTTTGCTCTATAAGTTCCAGTTGTTACATTTAAAGATGAAAAATATACCAGAATTATTAGCCCCTGCGGGGAATTTAGAAGCAGCGATCACAGCTTTTGAGAATGGAGCTGATGCTGTTTATGCCGGTCTTTCTAAGTTTAATGCTCGTGAAAGAACTGAAAACTTCAAAGACTTTCAATTTGCAAAGCTCATGTCTTATGCCAATAAAAATGGCAAAAAAGTTTATCTTACTTTTAATACTCTTATCAAAGAAAACGAACTTCAAGAAGCTCTGGATTCATTGTATCAGGCAAGTCGTTTACTTCCCGATGCCATTATTACTCAGGATATTGGTGTAGTAAAAATGCTAAGAGAGTATTTTCCGCACATCCCTATCCATGCTTCCACGCAAATGGGAATACATAATTCTGCAGGAGTTAATCTTGCTAAAGAACTGGGAATAGAACGAGTTATCTTAGAACGCCAGGTTACCATGGAAGAAATTGCTGAGATCAAGAAAAATTCAGATCTTGAGCTGGAAGTATTTATTCACGGCGCACTTTGTTGTTCACTTTCCGGTGTATGTTTGTTTTCTTCTTGGATGGGCGGACACAGTGGAAATCGTGGAAAATGTAAGCAACCCTGCCGTCGCCGCTATTTTTCTAAAGAAGGGAACGGTTTTTTCTTTTCCACTCAGGACCTTTATACCTTAGAAGATATTCCCAGACTGAAGGCTGCCGGGATTGCATCACTTAAGATCGAAGGCCGTTTACGTAAATCGGATTATGTGGCATCCACCGTTAGAGCATATAGAATGATGCTTGATGCTCAAGAAGATGAAATTGAGCAATTATTACCCGAAGCCAAAGCTGTATTATCGGGATCTCTGGGGCGAAAATGGTCGGGGGGTTTTTATGATAAAGAAAAATTTGATCAAGTGATTGAATCTGAGCGCTTAGGTGTTTCCGGTAAGCAGATCGGGAAAGTTTTAAGTTGCAAAAACAATGGTTTTGAGATGGAAACTTCTCAGAGCTTAAAGTTTGGCGATAAGATCAGAATACAGGGCAAGAGCGGACTTGAAGGTCCTGCAATGACTGTGACAAAGATATCGAAGAATGGAAAAGCGGTCACACGGTTGGGTAATAGAGACAGAGGATTTATTCATTGTGACAAAGAAATTCCCAAAGATGGCTTGGTTTATAAAATAGGTGTATCAGCAAAAGAATATGGCAAGTTAATAGAGCAGCTACCTATTATTGAAAGCAATTTGATTCTATCAATTAATCTTAATGCTAAATTGATCAATGTAAAAATTTGCGATCATCCACACATGAAAAACTGGACTTTTAAGCTTGATCTGCCCAAGGCGAAAAAACTTGCTGTGGAGGAAGCAACATTTATTAATGAATTTAAAAAATCATCTATCGATGAAATAGGGATTAAAAATGTCTCCGTGAAATTAGACGGGGAATATTTTATGTTGCAACGCGATATCCGTAAAATAAGACAATCCTTTATGGAGTGGCTCAAAGAAAACTATAGTCCTAATGAAAAACCGGTTTTTGTTTTTCCTGAAAAAGCTAAGCAAAATAATGATCTACTACATACTCAAGCTTTAGAAGCAAACGATCTTCCTTATTCAATGGAAGTGACGCGGGTTGCAAGAACAGAAAAGGTAAAAAAAGGCGAGGAGTATATTCTACCTTTATTTTGTCCCGAAAAAGAACTTCCGGAACTTAATTTAACTATTCAAAACTACTATGATGCCGGCATTCGCCATTTTAGGGCAACATCACTATTCCATTTTGAATTACTAAAATATTATGATGATATAGAGATCAATACCGGATTGCCTTTGCCGGTTTGTAACCATTTGGCGATCCAGGAACTAAAAAAACTGGGATCTACCCGTGTCCAATTGTGGGTAGAGTTGGAAAAAGAGATACTCGACAGCTTATCTGAGCTGATGCCTGATCATGTAGAGATCTATCGTTATGGCAGATTACCGATCTTGCAAACACGCGCAATTATTCCTGTTAGTGGAGATATCACTGATGCTCGTGGAGCAGAATTTTTTATTGAAAAAGCTTATCCACTGACTTCACTTTATCCCTCAGCTGTTTTTGAACTACCGCTTGACGAAATTCCCAAGGTCTCAACCTTTAGCGATTTAAGCCATGCCCGTCCGGGAGAAAAAACTGTATCACGATTTAACTTTGATAGAGAAATGGCGTAAATAAGGCAAAAGTAAAAGATTCAGATTCCAGATTTCAGATACCAGATAACAGATTACACTGTTTTTGAAATCATGTTCAAAAATTCAGCTCTTGTTTCAGCTTCATCACGAAATTCACCAAGAACAGCAGATGTGGTCGTGAGTGATCTCGCTTTTTCAACTCCACGCATTTGCATGCACATGTGACGCGCTTCAATGACAACACCCAAGCCTCTTGGTTCTAATAATTCAAATAGTGTATCAGCGACCTGTTGAGTCAGACGTTCTTGTAATTGTAAGCGACGAGCAAAAACATCTACAACCCGAGGAAGTTTTGAAAGTCCCAGAAGTTTTTTATCGGGTATGTATCCAATATGAGCTACACCGAAAAAAGGTAAAAGATGATGTTCACACATGCTGTAAAATTCAATATCTCTTACTATGACCATTCCCTCGGCATGTTCATGAAAAATAGCTCCATTTACAACATCCTTAATATCTTGAGTATATCCCTGGGTAATATAATCCCAAGCTCTTGCAACGCGTTTAGGGGTCTTAATTAAACCTTCGCGAGTCGGATCTTCGCCTATTTCTATAAGAAGTTGGTGTACAAGTTTTTTTACATTTTCGTGATTCATCTTTATCCTTTCTAATTCAGGTTGAAATTTACATGCTTGAACTCATGATACAAAGGAAAAATCATAGAAGATAGGATGCTAAGAGAGCTGGGGTGTTTCTCATCTCGACCTTGGTGTAGTCCCAGAGTAACATTGAAGTACTATGAATGATGAAGGACGAACGATAAATTTATGACAGATCGAGCGAGTTGCAGGAGAAATCGTGCAAAAGGAAAATATTGATAAATACAGAAAAACGCTTGGTTTTTGTTTTTTTTCTATCTTGTAATGTTTTAAAATATATAGAATAAAAATCACGGTAATGATATGAAAAAGCTAAGTTTATGTTTGATTGTCCTTTTGATTATTTCGTGTAATCTTTTTATATCTGGTGGAAGTATTCAATTAGTCAATACAATTCTTGTTGATCAATTTGTCGTTTCTTTAGCATTTGAAGATGATGGCACGACATGGGCAGGAATCATACGTGATCAATACGGACTTGTAAAGATCAATCCAGATGGAAGTACAGAGATCTTTGATCATACAAATTCATGTTTAGTGGATTTGGCGAATATTTGGGATATGGACGTTGATAGCGATGGGAATTTATGGATGCTGAATGAGGGCTTAGTTCGCTATAATGGACATGTCTTTACAAAATGGGATACAATAAATGAAGGCCAACTGATTGTTCTTGCTTATAATCAATCATTAGTCATAGATGAAAATGATAATATTTGGTGTGTGGCTACTAATCCTTATATCAATTGTCCCAATATTAAATTGATATCTTTTGATGGTAATGATTTTACTGTTCATGAGCCATCCCAATTAAATAGTGGCACAATATACTCAGTTACAGATATTGCGATTGATAAAATGAATAATGCGTGGTTTTCATTTAATGACTATCATGGAGATTTGGTGTTCCTAAAATATAATGGCTCAAAATGGACATCTTTCGATACAAGTGATGTTGGTTATTCTCCCTATAATATTACAGATATTGAATTTGACAGTGAAAATAATTTATGGTTCAATGATGATTTTTCTTATTCTAGTATAGCTAAACACAATCAAGCGGCCTTATTTGTTTTTGACAAGGAAAATAAGGCAACTTCGATTTCTGGCTCTGAATTCATTTCATCACTCTATATTGACGTGAATGATAATCTTTGGGTATCCGGATTTCTGCCAAATTTAGCCGTCTATAATGATGGGAAATGGACATTTCTTGATAACGAAGAAGCCATACCATTTTGTAGTGATATCAATGTAGATAACAATGGTGATATTTGGTATGCTACAAGCTTGGGGATAAAAGTTTTTAGATACATTGAAGAAGATTAAAATAATATTTCGTTTGTAGTTTCAGCCATTCCCAATGCATATCGGGAGCTGAGATGACATTTTTTGCTGAGTTTTGGTATTTTCGACCAGCCAGCATCTCTCCAACGCCGAAGCAAGCTGGCAGGTCTGTTTTGTCCCTATTTCGCTCCAAAGAATTGGAGCTACAAAAGGGAGCTGAATAGTTGAAATCTTGTATATCTTGTAATCATGTCTAAGTATTAGCAATCTTTTATATCCTGTCTAAAAAGCAATCCTAACTATCCAGTTATCCTGTCAAAAAAGAAATCTTTTCAATTTTACTTTCCAATCTAAGTATTAGCAATCTTTTATATCCTGTCAAAAGGCAATCCTAACTATCCAGTTATCCTGTCAAAAAAGAATTCCTGTCAATTTTACTTTCCAAATAAACTTTCAATGTGTATATTTGCTAAAAATCAACAGCATGGAATACAGACAAAACAGGGGAGGCCCGGGCAAATGAGAGAGTATCAAGATTTATCATTGAATGGAAAATTTATGGGACGATCTCTTTCGGTGATCAACGATCTGTCCAAAGATGAACAGTGGTATCTTTATAACAAAACTAAAGAGTTAAAGGATAGCGAAGCAAGTCATGCCGATCTTGATCCATTTCGCATTAATTCAAAGAATGTAGGTGCTTATCTGGTCTTTATTGAGCCCAGCACCCGTACAAAAGAATCATTTCTAAATGCTGTAAAATTTCACAATGTTAAAACCAATAATTTCGACTCAACAACTTCTTCTTTCAATAAAAAAGAGAGTTATGCTGATACATTTAGGATGTTAACAACTTACAGCCCTTATTCAATTTTTATCATTCGTTCAAAACTGGAAGGCCTCACACGCTGGCTTGATTATGATCTGGGACTTTTTGCAGAGAGAATGAACTTACACAAACCCTCATTTATCAATGGCGGTGATGGTAAACACGAACACCCCACGCAGGAAATTCTCGACGAGTACACATTTTTAGAGCAAAATAATTTTAATCGTGATCACATACATATTGCTCTTGTCGGCGACCTTTTTCATGGTCGCACAGTACATTCAAAAGCAGATGGATTAAGCATATATAATAATGTTGAGGTTGACCTGGTCGCTCCAGAAGAATTAGGAATGCCGGAGTTTTATAAAAAGAAAATGTTGGCAAATGGTTTTAAGATCAGGGAATTTGCTTCCATTGATGACTATATGAAAGATGATAAGCGTGCCAATATCTGGTATTTTACCCGTTTGCAACTCGAACGAATGGGTGAAGATGTCAAAAACCATTCAGATCGTTTGACCAAAGCTGTGACGTTTCGTAAGGAATGGATAGATCTTATGGATGAAGGAACAAAATTCTATCATCCTCTTCCAAGAAATCGAGAATTTCCGACTATTCCATTTTTTCTTGATAAAACTCCCCTGAACGGTTGGGACCTTCAAGCCATGAACGGCTATTATACCCGAGCTGTTCTTGTGGGTATGTTGGGTGGACGATTAGGGGAAGACTTTGAAGGAGAATGTCCGCATCCTAAAAAGAAGGGTCCCAGATATATTGAAGAAGTAAAAAGCTTTAATTCCGTAGTCAAAGAATTTAAAATCGGGACAAAGCCTGTTGAAAATGGTATTGTGATCGACCATGTTGGTAAGGGTGAGGATATAGCTACAATATGGGAACACATATATAAAACCCGTAAAATTCTTGAGCTAAATGTTATTTCCTCACACGGAGTCTATAAATCTCATAAAGATGGACAATATAAAGGAGTTTTGTCTCTGCCAAATATTGAGCAATTCAATCTGGTAAAAATGAAAAAACTCTCTGCAATTGCTCCCGAAGCAACATTAAATATCATTAAAGATCATAGAGTCCTTAAAAAGATCAGGATACATTTTCCACCCAAGATCTATGATTTTGACGAGATATCCTGTAAAAATCCGGATTGTATTTCCCACCCATCTCACCATGAAAATGCTACACCCTTCTTTTACAAAACTGAAAACAATACCTTTGTTTGTAAATATTGTGATAAAGATCATAATTATAAAGACATCTGGGACATTTAACACATAGGAGACACATGGAAATCATTGCAAGAAAGATCGCCAAAGCTGCCTTAAAGATCAAGGCTGTTAAACTTCAACCCGATAATCCTTTTACCTGGGCATCGGGATACAAAATGCCCATATACAACGATAACAGATTATTCCTCTTTTATCCGGAATATCGCCGTTTGATTGCTGAAGGTTTTGCTGAATTGATCAAGGAAAAATCCTTTGACTGTGACATGATAGCCGGGACACCTACTGCCGGTATTCCACATGGTGTATTGTTGGCAGATATCATTAAAAAACCATTTATTTATCCTCGCAAATGGCAAAAAGGTCATGGTTTGTTAAATAAAATTGAAGGTGTTCCTCATATTGACATGATCAAAGATAAACATGTAATCATGGTAGAAGATCTGATTTCTACAGGTGGAAGCTCGGTAGAATCCTTAGAAGTTGTAAGAGCAGCCGGAGCAAAAGTCGATACCTGTTTATCGATCTTTAGTTATGGTTTTAGCAAAGCTCAGGAGGCCTTTGACGGGGTTCAAGCTAAGTATTTTTCACTTATTACTTTGGATACTCTCATTGAGGTGGTCGAGGAGGAAGCTTATTTTAACGCAGATCAAATAGAACTGTTACGAGAATGGCAAAGATCTCCCTTTACCTGGGGTGAACGTTTTAATTAAGGATTATTTATGACTTATTTGGATAGCTTAAGAAAAACAGCTGAAAAAACTGCCAATATTGTTTGTATAGGACTAGATCCCGTGATGGATTTTATCCCAGAGGGTTTAGCACCTAGTGTAGAAAAGATCATTCCGACTTTTTTTGAATCTTTATTTCAAGAAATGAGGAATCGTCATTTAAAACCCGCTGCCTTTAAACCTAATCAAGGTTATTATTTGATTCATGATAATCCCTTAGATGGAGATTTTAGTGGGTCGAAAGCCTTGGCAGAGACAATTAAACTATGTCGTCAATATTTTCCGGATATTCCGATAATTATGGATTATAAACGAGGAGATATTGCAAGTTCTTCCGCCAACTATGCCAATGAAGGATTTATTCATTGGGCAGCAGATGCCGTTACTATTTCACCTTATATGGGGTCAGATTCCGTCATACCTTTTCTTGAGTATGCAAAGGAGGGACAAGGGACGTATATTCTGAACCGAACATCTAACAAAGGCGGCAAGGATTTTCAAAATCTTATTTTAGAAAATAAGCAAAGCTTATATCAGGCTGTAGGACAAAAAATTGTTGAATGGTCTAAGGATTATCCGGGGACCGGAGCAGTTGTTGGCGCTACAAACCTAAATGAATTAAAAGATCTGGCTAAGCATTATGCCCATGCCGAAGTTCCTCTATTAATACCGGGTGTAGGATCTCAGGGCGGTTCAGCGACTGAGGTTATGTCCGCTCTACAAGAATGCAATTACGATCTTAAACTTGCTCGCATAAATTCATCCAGCGGAATTACTCATCCATGGAAAAAATCGGCTCATATACCTGACAATTGGTGTGAAGTTTCTATAGACGCACTGGAAAAATTGATAACTAATTGTAAAATATAATGTGGTTCTAATAACTAATAGCCTGGAGTATTAATCCATGGCTATTAAATGTATAAGCAAAAAAAGGACTCTGCTGAGTCCTTTTATACATTCCGGATCATTCTTTTAAAATAATGATTAATATTTAGTCACAATCTCTTTGCCAAAGGGGAAAAAAGCTATGCGAGCTAATTTAATATGTTGTTTAGCAAAAGGGATACCAATAATTGTAATAGTAAGGAGGGCGGCAAAAACAACATGAGTTAAGGCTATCCAAACCCCGCCAATACAGAACCAGATGATATTCATAATAATTGAAAGTATATTGTTTTTGTTGCTTTTATCTTTAATGGTAGAATTAAAAGGGAAAAGAGTCATAACACCAATCTTAAATGTTTGTATGCCAAAAGGTATGCCAACAATGGTGACCATAAGAGCAAGCGATGCAAGGAAATATTCCATAGCTGTCACAAAACCACCAAAGATCCACCAAAGAATATTGCCAATAAGTTTCATAAAGATCTCCTGTAATAATATTTCTTGAGCAACAAAAGCAATATACGATGTCTCCTTATTAATTAAAAATTAAAAAAAGAACTATCTTTTATATGAAAATGCTTCTCTTAATAAAAGTGACGTGTTTTTTATATCATTTAGAGTGAAAATTTACTATCTTAATTGCTGTAAATAAGTCAAAAGGGTAGCATGAAAACAGCAAAAGAGATCACAAAGATTTTTCTGAGCGGAGATTTGAAATTTGCCACTGTATCGGGAGTATGGACGACCAAGCCTAATTTGATCAGGCGAGTTGATGAAGAAGTAAAGAATATTGACATAATCACTACTAAAAGTTTTCAAGTGGAAGCTACGCCCGGGAATCGTGAGCCCATTATTGCAGAAGTTGAAGTAGGCTCTTATGTAAATGCTGTTGGATTGAAAAATCCCGGTATGGAAATAGCTTACCAAGAGCTAAAAAAACTCCGTGATGAAAAAGATCTAAGATCTATATTAAATATATCAATTGCCGGAAATTCACCCGAAGATTTTATTAAGTTGGTCAGAAAGTTTGAAGATATTGCCGATATGTTCGAGCTGAATTTTTCTTGTCCTCATGCAGAGCCGGGCTATGGAGCTTCGATAGGTGTTTCGCCGGAACTGATTAAAAAATACATGCTCGCTATCCGTCCTCATACGAAACGTGCTTTATTTCCAAAATTGACTCCAAATGTAAATAATATAGGTGAACTGGCAAAAGTCGCTGTAGAAGCAGGAGCTGATGGAATTGCAGCCATAAACACTGCAGATCCCATTGAGTATAAAGAGCCTGTTTCAGGTCAAGCTGTTCTATATAATCCCATGGGGCATAAAGGTGGAAAAAGCGGAGAGCACATATTTGATATAGCTCTTCAAAAGATAAAAGAAATTCGTGAAGCTCTTGGCCCCGAAGTGCCAATTCTTGGAATGGGTGGGGTGAGTCATGGTTCTCATGTCCGCGCTTTACGGGAAGCCGGCGCAAATGTTGTGGGTGTGGGGTCTGTTGTGGCGCGCATCCCGGACAATAAATTTAATGAGTATTTTAAAGCTTTAGCATTTGATGCCGAGAATATGACCGATTCTGCAGCTAATTATTTATCTGTCAGGTCTTTAGCGAAATATAAAGAATACACTATTTCAAAGATTAATAAATTGAGTGAGACCATGTGGGATCTCGAGCTTGAGGGTGATGCCATTTTGTTCAGTGCCTCACAGTATGTTTTTGTCTGGATCCCCGGAGTGGGAGAAAAACCCTTTGGGATCGTTAGCTCATCACCTTTGAGATTACTTGTTAGATTACGTGATACTGAACCCGGTACGAATAAAGGTGAATTCACAAAAGCATTTTTTACAAAAGCAGAAGGTGATAAGCTTTACATCCGTGGTCCTTATGGTAAATCTATTCCCGAAAATTTTATGTCTTTTGCCTTTGTTGTTTCAGGTGGGACGGGACTTGCTTTAGTCCCTAAATTGGTAGAAGCTCTGGCTTCTGCGGGTAAGATCGTTCATGTTTATCATGGTCTTAGCAATGAGAATGAATTTTCTTATCAGGACATGATCAAAGCTTATGCGGAATTTGATCTAATCCCCGATGATGGTAAGCCAGGGAGAGTTCTTGATGTTTTGGCTGAAAAACTAGAGCATACCGATACGAATAATTGTACTATTTATACTATTGGTCCGGATGCTTTAATGGAAAAGGCATTGGATTTAGCTGAGAGTAAGGGTTGCGATCCTAAATATTGTTATGCGTCTTTGGAAACAAATAATATGTGTGGTATTGGCATCTGTGGTGAATGTGAATGTGGTGGTGTTTTGTCTTGCAAAAGCGGCACATTCTTTGACTTTGATTTTTTGAAAAAACATTATTTTAATAAATGATAATCAGTAAAGGAATTCTATGTTGAAAAGACTTGCGATAATGATTACTGCTTTGATCTTTCTTTTTTCTTGTACTAAGAAAGAAGAGGAAGTGAAAGTTGATACTACAGTCAAAATTGTTGCTTCGGAAACTCAAGAGCCGGAAGAAGTAGAAGATAAAAGAGCTCTTAGTCCGGATGATTATGCTGAATGGGAACGTTTAGCTGATTATGTGATATCCTCCGATGGAAAATGGGTGCGTTATATTGCTCAGCCGAATCGGGGTGATCTCTTATTATCACTTCACGAAATTGAAAGTGGTCGAAAGATCGATTTTGAGCGAGCTTCTCAAGCTGCATTTGCTCCCGGGAATGATTTTCTTGTATATAAAAAAGGGCCAAAATTCGAGACCAAGAGGAAAGCCCAATTAGATAAAGTCAAAAAAGATAAAATGCCCAAAGATTCTCTTTGTATTTATATTTTTGAAGAAGATACGCTTTTGACCATTCCTCGGATTAAAAATTATAAAATGAGCAAGGAAGGCACAAATTGGCTGACTATTTTACATGAAAAACCTTTGCCACCGGCTAAGGATACCACGAGTACAAAAGATACCAGCAGTGTCAGCGATTCAACTTTAGTAGATTCTTTATTGCTTGCCGATACGACTTTAGTAGATACGGGAAAAGTTAAAAAAGAAGAAAAAAAGGACGATAAAAAGAAGAAGAAGCTTAAGAAAGTACGGGAAATTGGAACTCCTCTCTGGGTTCTTGATCCGATAAATGAAGATACTACCATTGTAGAATATGTTAGCTCATATAGCATAAGCGAAAGTGGCAAGCACGTTGTTGCTTTAACTAAACTTAAAACAGATTCAGTCAGAATTTCTATTGTTGATGCTGAATCCGGCAATGTAAAAACTATTCTCGAAACTTACGGAACGGCAAAAGCCTTTTCTTTTGATAAAAAAGAAAAGCAGTTGGCTTTTCTTTTTTCGGCTGATAGTTCTAAAGAAAAGATATATGATATCTATTACTGGAAAAAAGGTCGGAATAAAGCCCGGAAATATCTGGATGGAAAACCTCGTGGCCTGAAAGAAGGTTTAGGTCTTTCTCCCATTCGTCTTCCACGATTTTCTGAAGATGGTAAACGACTATTCTTTGGCCTGGCACCTTTGCCTGAAGATGCGGCTAAGGATACCTTGCTCTCAAATGAAAAAGCAAAACTGGACATCTGGTCATGGACAGATCCTTTGCTTCAAACTCAGCAGAATAAAGAATTGAGTCGCACAAAGAAGCTCAATTTTATCGCTTATACCAATCTTGGTAGTAAAAAGATCATTCAGCTGGCAAACGAAGAAGTTCCGGTTGTAAAAGTCAGTCGGGAAGGCAGTGAAGATATTATTCTTGGTGAAAGTAATCTCCCATATCGTCAGCTAATTTCTTGGGAATCAATAGATTATTACGATTATTATTTGGTTGATGTAAAAACAGGCAAAAATAAACTTGTGCTGACAAAGAAAAGTTTTTCACCGCAATTATCGCCCGAAGGAAAGTATTTGGTCTGGTACGATCATGAAGATCTGCATTGGTATGTCACGGATACAGAAACACTTGAAAGTCGCTGTTTAACTAAAGATCTTGATGTTGCATTTTATGATGAAGATGATGATCATCCCTGGCAACCTGGACCACATGGTTTTGCAGCCTGGGGTTTATCTGACAGATATGCTTACATATACGATAAATATGATATCTGGAAATTCGATCTGAGCAATGAAAAAGAAGCACTGAATGTAACGAATGGAGCCGGTCGCAAGAATGAAGAGGTCTATCGTTATGAAAAGTTGGATTCAGATCTGGACTATGTTCCGGTTTCTCCGATTATATTAAGTGTTTTTAATGATAAGACCAAAGCCTCGGGCTATGCCACAGTAAATATGTATCAAGGTGGTGAACCGGAAAAATTAGTGTATGGCGATGCTCAATATAGTAAGCTTAAAAAAGCTAAGAATGCCGAAGCAGTGATCTGGAGAAAGGGAACATACAGAGATTATCCTGATCTATATATATCCGATCTAAAATTTCATCATCAAGAAAAACTCTCCTCACTTAATTTGCAGCAGTCTCAATTCCGTTGGGCATCTGTAGAATTAGTAGAATGGGAAAATTCTGATGGAGTAAAATTACAAGGTATGCTATATGTCCCGGATGATCTTGATAAAAGCAAGAAACATCCAATGATCATTTATTATTATGAAAAATATTCGCATTATTTTCATCAATATTTTATGCCATCACCTTCTTATTCAACTGTAAATAAGAGCATGTATCCTTCGAATGGTTATATTCTCTTCATTCCTGATATTGTTTATAAAACGGGTCATCCGGGCAGATCAGGTTTAGATTGCGTTGAAACAGGTGTTGATATGTTGCTTGAAAAATATGATTTTATTAATGAAGATAAGATCGGGCTTCAGGGACAGAGCTGGGGCGGATATCAGACAGCCTATTTTATTACACAGACTGACCGCTACGCAGCAGCCATGGCCGGTGCACCGGTCAGCAATATGACTTCTGCTTTTGGTGCTATTCGTTGGGGCTCAGGATTGAGCCGAATGATGCAGTACGAAGATGGTCAAAGTCGTATGGGCGGAACGATCTGGGATTCATTTGATCTCTATGTCGAGAATTCCCCAGTCTTTTTTGCTGACAAGATAGAAACACCTCTTTTGATGATGCACAATGATGAGGACGGAGCTGTTCCATGGACACAGGGAATTGAAATGATGGTAGCCATGCGCCGTTTACAAAAACCGTCATGGATGTTGGTTTATAATGGTGATTCTCATAATCTTTCCACAGGTAATTGGGGTAACCGTATGGATCTGACGATTCGCATGAAACAATTCTTTGACCATTATCTCATGGATAAAGCAATGCCACGTTGGATGGAAGAAGGAATATCTGCTCTTGAAAAGGGTAAAGAACTTAAATATGAACTAGTAGAGGATTAAGTAAAATACTTAGCCAACATGACCTTGTACAGCTTTCCGCAGCTGTTGCTTTCATATTTACTTTGGCAAAATCCCTTGAATATTCAGGGACATAATACATAAAACGCGATGATCTCACCGGCTTAGCAGCCGGTGGGAATAAATCCCGAAACTCCAATGCCTTATGGCCGGAGTGTTAAAGCAGAATTGCGATACAGTGATCTCAGCAGGTGACCTGCAATCTAAGCAGCTAGGAGCTGCGGCCCACATTAGCGGAGAACTATGCATCACTTGCTGGGATATTTAACGATTTGACATTTGAACGAATATGATTTCAGTAAAACTGACAATAACTAATCAAAAAGGTTTTTCATGTTAAAAAAATATATGGCAATGAGCCTTCTTGTCTTACTTCTTTTATCTTGCGGACAAAAAGAAAAAAGTGCAGAAATGCTTAAAATTATTGATCCTCAAGCAAAACAAAATATTGAAGTCAGGCAAGAAAAAAGAGCTATTACACCCGATGACTATGCTGATTGGCAGCGTTTGGGTAATCCCCTTATATCTAGAAATGGGAAATGGGTATATTACACGACTGTAGTTAATCGTGGTGATCCAAGTTTAACTCTCTATGAGATAGAAACAGCTAAGACCCAGGATTTTGAACGTGCTAAGAGTATCCTGTTTTCACCTGAAAATAGTTTTATTATTTTTAAAAAAATTCCACGCTTTGAAACAAATAGACAAGCAAAGATCGATAAAGTTAAACATGATAAGATGCCGAAGGATTCACTGTGTATCTATCTTTTCGATGATGATACCTTGCTAACCATCCCCAGAGTTAAATCATATAATATCAGTGCAGAAGGATCACCTTGGATAAGTATTTTGCATGAAAAACCTTTACCACCTGCCAAGGATACGACAAGTGTAAAAGACAGCAGTGTCACGGATTCCCTCATGCTGGCCGATACAACAAAGATTAAGAGCCCTGTTGTTGAGACTTCAAAGAAAAAAGCCAAGAAAAAGAAAATCCGCGAAGAAGGAACTCCTTTCTGGTTGTGGAATCCTCTTAGTCAAGACACGCTCATAGTTGATTATGTTACGAGCTATAAAGTCAGCAAAAATGGTGATCGTGTTTTGGCTTTAACTAAAATGAAGAAAGATTCTGTCCGACTTTCAATTATAGATGCCAAAACCGGCAAAGTAAATGTGATCCTTGAGACCTATGGCAGGGCAAAAGCATTCAATTTTGATGAAAAAGCTGATCAACTGGCATTTTTATTCTCAGATGATACAACAAAAGAAAAAATATATGATCTTTACTACTGGAAAAAGGGACGGTCAAAAGCCAAATGCTACCTTAATGAAGAGGCTCCCGGCATTAAAGAAGGTTGGGGCATTAGCTCTAGTCGTTCAGCAACTTTTTCAAAAGATGGTAAGCGATTATTTTTTGGAACAGCACCCTTGCCCCTAGAAGAACCGGAAGACAGCTTGCTTAAAACAGAGAAAGCCGAATTTGATCTTTGGTCATGGACTGATCCTTTACTGCAGAGTCATCAGAAAAAGGAAGCCGCTCGAGAAAAGAACCGTAATTATCAGGCTATGGTTAATATAGGCAGTAAAACAGTTATTCAACTGGCCGATGAAGATCTTCCTAGTGTGAGAATAAGCCGAAATGGGGATGAAGATATTACTATTGGTAAAAGCAATTTGTCTTATCGTCAGTTGATTTCATGGGAATCGCTTGATTACTATGATTATTATTTTATTGATGTTAATACCGGCGAAAAAGAGCTGATCATGGAAAAGCAAAGCTATTCACCGCTACTATCGCCTGGACAAAAATATATGCTTTGGTATGATCATCTCGATTCAAACTGGTATGTTATGGATGTGGAATCGCGCGTTCAGCGTTGTTTGACACGTGACCTAGCTGTTGCTTTCTATGATGAATCGAACGACCGACCGTCACCTGCCAATCCTTATGGTTTTGCCGCTTGGGGACTTGGTGCGCGTTATGCATATCTCTATGATAAATATGATATCTGGAAATTTGATCTTTCGGGTGAAAAGGATCCCTTGAATGTAACGGCAGGCGATGGCAGAAAGAATAAAGATATCTACCGTTATAAAAAGTTGATCTCAGATTTAAAATATGTTCCAATTGCTCCCGTCATCTTGGAAGTATTCAACGATAAAACAAAAAAATCCGGCTACGCAACTGTCAATATGTATGAAGGCGGCGTGCCGGAAAAACTGATCTATAGTGATCATAAATATTCAAGACTAAAAAAAGCTGCCTGCGCTGATGTGATTTTTTGGCGAAAAGGAACATATCGCGACTATCCCGATCTTTATATCTCCGATTTAAAATTTGAAAAAACCGTTAAAGTATCAGCTATCAATCCTCAGCAATCTCAATTCCGCTGGGCATCGGTTGACTTAGTCGAATGGAAAAACTCCGATGGCATGGAATTGCAGGGAATGCTTTACACACCGGATGATCTGGATACGAGTAAAAAACATCCGATGATCATCTATTATTACGAAAAATACTCAGAGTCCTTACACAGCTACTCTATACCAAGAGCAAGTTTTTCAACTGTAAATAAATCAATGTATCCCAGCAATGGTTACATTTTGTTTATTCCTGATATTGTCTATAAAGATGGGCATCCCGGAAAATCCGGACTGGATTGTGTGATGAGCGGTGTGGATATGTTGCTCGAAAATTATTCTTATATCAATGAAGAGAAAATCGGGATCCAAGGACAGAGTTGGGGTGGTTATCAATCTGTATATTTTATTACTCAAACAAATCGATTTGCAGCCGCCATGGCCGGTGCACCGGTTTCTAATATGACCTCAGCTTATGGTGGTATCCGTTGGAGCTCCGGTGTAAGCCGCATGATGCAATATGAAACCGGACAAAGCCGTATTGGCGGAACACTTTGGGATAGTTTTGATCTTTACATTGAAAATTCCCCGGTGTTTTTTGCCGATCGTATTGAAACCCCTCTCCTGATGATGCATAATGATGAGGACGGCGCTGTTCCATGGACACAGGGAATTGAAATGATGGTAGCCATGCGTCGTTTACAAAAACCGGCATGGATGCTGGTTTATAATGGTGATTCCCACAATCTTTCCGCAGGTAATTGGGGCAACCGTATGGATCTGACGATTCGAATGAAACAATTCTTTGATCATTATTTGATGGATAAACCTATTCCACGCTGGATGAAAGAAGGTATTTCCGCCAAGGAAAAGGGCAAAGATTATAAATATGATCTAATTGGAGAGTAATAAATGAAATATTTACCTAAGATCACACTGGCTCAGTTGCCAACACCTTTGCACGGCATGCCAAATTTGGCAAAGGCACTCAATTATTCAGGAAAATTATATATCAAACGCGATGATCTCACCGGATTGGCAGCCGGTGGAAATAAATCCCGAAAACTAGAGTACCTTATGGCCGAAGCCTTAAAACGCGATTGTGATACAGTCATTACAGCGGGTGGATTACAATCCAACCACTGTATACAAACCGTAGCTGCTGCGGCAAAACTGGGGCTTGAATGCCATGTAATTCTTTCAGGTGAAGAACCCCGTCATAAAAATGGAAATCTATTTCTAGATTTGATATCTGGAGCTGAAGTGCATTATGTAAAGCGAGAAAATCGCGACAGCAGAATGCAGGAACTAGCCGAAGAACTCAGAGAACAAGGCCAACATCCTTATCTTATTCCTGTAGGTGGCTCCAATGCCTTGGGAAGTGTTGGCTATGTTATGGCCATGCCGGAAATTGTCCGCCAAATAGAACTCATGAATATTGATTGTGATCGCATTGTTCTTGCCTCATCCAGCGGTGGAACTTTGGCAGGAGTGGCTCTAGGCGCACGAATATCAGGCTATAAAGGCAAGATAACGGCAATAAGTATTGACCGCCTTAAAACCGGGAAAGATGCATTTCCTCCCGAGCTTTCAGAATTGGCAAACAAGACATCAAAACTTTTAGGACTGGATATAGAATTTAAACCAGGCGATTTTGACATAGAATATGATTATTTGGGTGACGGTTATGCTGTAGTCGGCGATAATGAACGCAAAGCCATTAAAACCTTAGCACGTAGCGAAGGTCTGCTTATTGGACCGGTTTATACAGGTCGTGCCATGGGTGCCCTGATCGACAAGATCCAAAAAGGCGAATGGAAAGACGAAAGCATTTTATTTTGGCATACCGGTGATACCGCGGCACTATTTGATTATACGGAAGAAATATAAATTTATTGAGCCAAACACAAATCTATTGACTCAATAGAAACATAAATCTATTGATCCAAATCTATTGACCCAATGGAAACACAAATCTATTGACCCAATGGAAACGCAAATCTATTGACCCAATGGAAACGCAAATCTATTGACTCAATAGAAACGCAAATCTATTGACCCAATAGAAATCCAAATCTATTGACCCAATAGCAAATATCTTTGATGCACAATATGTCGATGAGGAAGATGAATCTAGATTCCAGATTCCTGGTTTCTGATTCCAGATTCCTGGTTTCTGATTTCTGGTTTCTAATCTACATCAAATCCAGCAATATGGTATCCAGCAGCAACCAGCCTTTCAGAGTACATTTTATCGTATTATGATCGTGTATGAGCCAGTCGTTGTGTTTTTGCTGATAAGCTGAGAGTTTTTCCCAACCTCCGGGTGATATATCGTGCTTGTATAAGCCTTTAGAGCGTCGTAGGCGTGTTATAAGTGTGTCAGCCTCCGTGATATCATCTTTGCTATGAAAATGGCTAGGATCCTTAATGAAGGCTTTTAAGTCTGCATCAAAAGCATAGCGATGTTGGCCTATCCTGGAATGCGCTGAGGGTCCGATTCCTAAATAATCCTGATCTGTCCAATAGCTGGAATTATGTTTGCTTTCCCTATCATTCAAGGCGTAGCTCGAAATTTCATAATGATGATAGCCTTTTTCTCTCAATAAATTATGAATGGTATAAAAATGCTCTAGCTCAGCATTTTCACTTTGAGCTGTGAGTTCGCCGTTTTTGAGCATAGTGGCGTAGAGAGTGCCTTCCTCCGCAGTTAGGTTATAGGCCGAAATATGCTGAGGTTTTAGATCGTAAACTTGCTTTAATGTTTTTTCTACTGAGCTTTTATCCTGGCCGGGAATAGCATAAATAATATCCACCGAAATATTATCGAAGATCTTTTTTGCGTTTTTAATACATCTTATAGCTGTATCTGCATTGTGTATTCTTCCAAGCATTTTTAATGCATCGTCATCTAATGATTGAATACCAATTGACAGACGATTGAATCCAATTTTTTTTAAGCTACTCAGTGTTTCTATAGAATTTGAAAACTCGGGGTTGATTTCTATGCTAATCTCGGCTTGTTCATCAATGTGGTAGTTTTCGTTTATGCACGTCATCAATCTTGCAAGATCTTTAGGTGGCAAGAAATTTGGAGTGCCGCCGCCAAAATAAATTGTTTTGACTAAATAATCATTTTTGCGCTCGCCCAAAGCATTCTTGATAGAGTTACAGGCAGCTAAAGTATAAAGTGTATGATCCCGGAGAGATTCCAGAGAATAAAAATCACAATAGTGGCATTTGCGTGCACAAAAAGGGATGTGAATGTAGAGAGATAAAGCTTTCATAAATAAAAAACCCCGCTAAAATAACGGGGTTCCTTTTGAATCTAATTTTTAATAGTCCATTGTACGACCGCCGCCCATACGCAAGACCTTACCTTCGATGTTTTTTAGATCTTTAGTGGCATTGCGACTATCGATAACAAGATTTGCATGATCGACAACGAACTGATAATCAATGTTTTTATGTGCCGTGGTTATCACAACAGCATCCAAGGATCTTAGTAGCTCGGCTGTGAGTGGAACCGACTCAACCATGGTTTCAAAATGTTCGAATTTTGGACAGTAAGGATCGTGATAACAGACTGTAGCGCCACGACTTTCAAGAAGATTATACACATCAAAAGCCGGAGATTCTCTCAGATCGTCAATATCATTTTTATAAGCCATGCCAATGAGCATAACACTGGAACCATTTAAAGGTTTTTTCTGCATATTCATGCCATCCATAAGCGTATGAACAACATATTCGGGCATAGATGTATTCACTTCAGCAGCAAGATCAATGAATTTTGTCTTGTAGTTGAGCGTTTTCATTTTCCAGCTTAAATAATGAGGATCAATGGGAATACAATGACCACCTAAACCGGGACCGGGATAAAATTTCATAAAACCAAAAGGTTTGGTTGCAGCAGCATCAATCACTTCCCAGGCATCTACGCCAAGTCTGTCACACATAATTGCCAATTCATTCACCCAACCGATATTGATCATACGGAACGTGTTTTCGAGTAATTTTGCCATTTCGGCAGCTTCAGCAGAGCTAACCGGGACCATTTCATCAAAGATCTGGTCGTATATTGCGATTGAATGCTTAGTACAGGCTGCTGTAATACCACCCAGAACTTTTGGCGTATTCTTGGTAAGATAAACAGGATTACCCGGATCAACACGTTCAGGTGAAAATGCCAGATAAAAGTCTTTACCACATTTTAAACCGGATCTTTCAAGTCGGGGTAACATAAATTCGCGAGTGGTTCCGGGATAGGTTGTAGATTCAAGAATTATAACCAGGTCTTTGTGCATATATTTTTCAATTTCATCCAAAGCGGATGTAATAAAAGACATATCAGGGTCTTTAAGCTTATTCAGAGGAGTGGGGACGCAGATAGACACAACATCCATTTTTTTGATGACGGAAAAATCAGTTGTTGCGGAGATCAAGCCCTTATCAACAGCAGCTTTTAGTTCTTCATCTTTTACATCACCAATATAATTGATGCCTTTATTGATCTTTTTGACTTTTTCTTTATCGACTTCAATACCAGTGACTTTAATACCTACTTTAGCAACTTCAACTGCAAGAGGTAAACCAACATAACCTAAACCGATAACGCAAAATTCCGTGTCTTTTGTCTTGAGCTTTTCTAAGAATTTCATTTGTTCTCCATTATTTTTTTAAATATGGTAAATTTGAATCCTGTACAGATAATATAGGATCTTTAATAATTTCACTTAATTTTAATTTTGGCTCATCCCAACGAATGCCGGATTGATATTCGGGAGCGTAAGGAGCCGATACCTTATAAGAAATAGTTGCTTGGTCGGAAAGGACATAATAAGCATGAGCAAAACCCACAGGAATAAAGACTTGTTCATTTTCTTTTAATTCAACTTGAACCTGTTTTAAGTAAGTCGGGGAGTCAGGTCTTATATCAAGGGCAATATCCAGTATTTTACCGGTGATCACTGTGATAAGCTTTGCCTGTTCATAGGGAGGAGATTGAAAATGCAAACCTCTAAAAACACCTTGTTTAGAATGAACCACATTATCCTGAACAAAACTGCAGTTAATTCCTAAAGACTTATAACGCTTTTCCTGATAAGTTTCCCGAAAATCACCGCGAGCATCAGAAAAGATTTTTGGTGTTATGAGTAGGATGTCTTTGATATTTGTTTGTGTAATTTTCATGTATTTTGTTAATTTATTTTCTCAAATTTAAATCATGTTATAAGGTATGAGATCTATCAACCTAGGCTCTTTAGGAGCTTTCACCTTCGCTTAAGCTAGGGTGCACAGGTCAGTGGGCACGGTGTCACACGATCCGTCTTACGAGCGACTGAACAATCATGAAGCAAGCACAGCCAGATTAATGATTGTCAAGATGACACTAAGTTTTTTCATATCAATGAACAATTATTCCAGATTTTTTCCTCTACTTCCCCTCAGCCCACGCCAAGGCTATGGCCAACCAGAAGGCTTCGTCGCTCAGGAAGGCTATGGCTGACTAGAAGGCTAGGGCGAGTCTTCGACTTTTGCCCTTTTACTTCTTTAGTAAGAGCATTTCGTTCTACCCGTACACACATAGGTAAAACCTTTTTCTTTCATGACATGAGGATCGTAAATATTACGCGTATCAATAAAAATAGGTGATTTTAGGAGCGACTTAACGCGTTTTAAATCTAAAGAGCGGAATTCATTCCATTCTGTCATTAGTATTAAAGCATCCGCACCGGTAATTGCATCGTAAGCATCTTTTTTATAATCCAGGTCAGGAAAATCTCGTTTAAAATCGTCTGCTGCAACAGGGTCGTAAACCTGGACTTTTGCACCTTCTTGTTCAAGGATTGGGATCACGATCTTAGTGGGAGAAAAGCGAGTATCATCTGTCTCAGGTTTAAAAGCCAAGCCAAGGATAGCAATGGTTTTACCTTTAAGGTCCGGCATTACTGAACGCAATTTATCAACAACAGCTTGTTTTTGATGTTCATTTGCTTCGATAGTGGCTTCGACAAGGCGTGTTATAACATTGTGTTCTTTAAATATTTCAACAAGAGCTAATGTATCTTTTGGGAAACATGATCCGCCATAACCGGGACCCGGACGAAGAAATTTTGGGGAAATTCGGGAATCAAGTCCCATAGCTCTTGCAACTTCTTGTACATCGGCACCTACCACATCACATAAATTAGCCATCTCATTAATAAAAGTTATTTTTGTAGCCAAGAAGGCATTGGAGGCATATTTAATAAGCTCAGCACTTTCAATATTTGTTTCTACATAATGTACGCCACGAATGATCAAAGCATGATAAACATCTTTCATAGTCGCTTGAGCCTTTTTACTGCGTGAACCAACTACCACTCTGTCCGGATTTAAAAAATCACCAACAGAAGAACCTTCTCTTAAGAATTCAGGGTTAGATACAACATCAAAGCAGTTTTTTCCACCGGATTTTTCTTTGATCAATTCCCATGTTTTCTTGCCGGTTCCAATAGGAACAGTGGATTTATTAATAAAGACTTTATAGTTGTTGAGGTTTTCAGCAAAGGATGTCGCAACGGTCCAGACTGCTTTAAGGTCAGCTTCGCCACCTTCGCCTGGAGGTGTGCCAACTGCAGAAAAAACCACGTCGGATTTTTGTATAGCTGTGTCAATATCAGTTGTGAAGCTTAAACGACCTGCTTTAACATTTCTTTCCACGATCTCAAGCAGACCAGGCTCATAAATAGGGATACCGCCATCTTGCAGGATCTTGATCTTGCTTTCATCGATATCTGCACCAATTACGGAATTACCAAAATCCGCCAAACCGGCAGCTGTTACCAAACCAACATAACCCGTACCAACTACACAAATCTTTTTCATTATTCCTCCATTGAACCATCCTCAAGAGGACGGATAATATTTACATAAGTGCCCGCTTCAACGAGCTCAAATAATTCTATGATATCACGATTGCTCAAGCGAATACATCCCTTAGATTGAGGTGTCCCCAGCAATCCTTCTTCATGAGTACCGTGGATATATACAAAACGCCAATAGGATGTTTTATTTATGTCTTCAAGACCCTTAAGCCAAAATATTCTGGATGTTACAGGATCATCATCAATATTAGTTGTATCCGTATAAATCGTCGCAATGTCTCCGGTAGGGCGACGATCATAAAATCGCATACCTAAAGGAGCATTATCACCATATTTACTATCAATAACATGAACACCCCAAGGGGTTTTATTGGATCCTCGTTCACTGCCATAACCATATTTAGATGCTGAGATAGTATATTCTTTGAGAATTTCAATAGAGGGAAGCGCAGAAAGCAAATAAAGTTTATTATCATATCCATCTATCAGGATCAAGGTATCAAGATCTGTTTTGCCACTAACTACTTTTATTTCATCAATTGCTTTTTGCAGGCGCGAAAGATCAGGAGTAAAAACAGTTTTTATGATTGCTGCACTTTCTTCTTCTTGCTTGATATTGTTTTTGCTACCACAGGCAAGGAGAGTCATAGAGAATATTATTACGATCAACAGGGCAAAAAAGCCTTTATAAATGGTATTATGTTTCATAGACATCGATTCATATTTCTTTGTACAGCTGGGGAGACTCGAACTCCCACACCCTGAGGGCGCCAGATCCTAAGTCTGGTGCGTCTGCCAATTCCGCCACAGCTGCATTTATTGACTGGCGAATATAGGCAAGAAAGCATCAAAATCCAATAATAAATATTTATCATTAAGATTTATTTCCTTCAAGTATAGCAAGGCCGGATGAAGCACCTATTCTGCTAGCTCCTGCATCGATCAAAGCTTGTGCATCTTCGTAAGTTCTTACTCCGCCTGAAGCCTTCACTTTGAGCTCTTTACCGACGGTTTTATACATTAATTCAACATCTTCAACTGTAGCGCCACCGGTGCTGAATCCTGTAGAAGTCTTTACAAAATGAGCTCCGGCAGAGCGGGCTAATTCACAAGCTTTTACCTTTTCTTCATCACTTAAGAGGCAGGTTTCAATAATAACTTTGACTGTGTTGAATTCTGCAGAATCGACTACAGCCTTAATATCGGCTTCTACAAGCTCATATTTTTTGTCTTTTAAGGCACCAATATTGATAACCATATCAATTTCATTGGCGCCATCTTCAACTGCCATTAAGGTTTCTGCAGATTTAATTGAGGGAATTGAAGCTCCCAATGGAAAGCCAACAACAGAGGCAAGTTTTATCTTTGTGCTTTCAAGAATGGAAGCACAGTAAGCAACATTGCAAGGGTTTACACAAACAGCTGCAAAATCATATTGTATTGCTTCTTCACATAATTTTTTCAGTTCGGCTTCAGTTGCCTGAGGTTTTAAAAGGGTATGGTCAATATATTTTGATAATTTCATCTTTCACCTCATTAGTTTTTTAATTTCATCCATAAAGCGTTTACTTAATTCATTGGCTTCTTCAGCTGTAGGTGCTTCAGAATAAACACGCATGATGGGTTCGGTATTTGATTTACGCATATGTACCCAGCGGTCAGACCATTTAATATTTAATCCATCCAGGGTATTGCAAGTTTCATGCGCATATTTTTTCTTGAGCTCATGTAAAATTTTATCAGGATCAGACTTGCCGATCTCAATTTTTTTCTTGCTCATTTTATATTGTGGAAGTTCGGCATATTTTACGCTGAGGGGTCTATCATCAGATGCCAGGAAGTTCAATACCATAGCACTGGCTACCAAAGAATCGCGACCAAAATGAGAACTGGGGGAAATAATTCCACCATTACCTTCACCACCTATAAGGGCATCAACTTCTTTCATTTTCTTGGCAACATTAATTTCGCCAATTGCAGTGCGAAAACACTTTGCACCATATTTTTCAGCGATATTGTCAACAGCCATGGTGGTGGAGAGGTTCGTCACAACTTTTGGCTCACTCTTCTTGCATTGAGAGAGAACCGTTTCCATTGCCATCACAAGAGTATATTCTTCAGATAAGTAGTTGCCTTTTTCATCCACAACAGCTAAACGATCTGCATCGGGATCAACCGCTAAACCCAGATCGGCCTTATGGCTTTTTACAGCTTCTAATAGATCCAGAAGATTTTCAGGTAATGGTTCCGGAGGATGGGGAAAATATCCGTCGGGGATGCAGTTGAGCTCAACAACTTCGCAGCCCAAAGCTTTTAGCATAGCAGGAACTGCAAGTGATCCCGCACCGTTCACTGCATCGATCACCACCTTAAATTTTCTTGAACGAATTTTTTTAACATCGAGAGCGGGAATATTCAAAACATTTTTTACATGGAGATCAATGGCGTCGTCTCTGACTTCATATGTACCAAAATCACCGGATCCCTTAAAAGAGAAATCAGCTTCCTTTTTATAAGTCAAAACGGTTTTGACTTGTTCGGCATCTAAAAATAAACCTGTCTTGTCGATAAATTTAATTCCATTCCAGGGAGACGGATTATGAGAAGCTGTTATCGCAATGCCACCCTGAGCATTCAATTTTTCGGTTAACAGCTGAACGCTGGGTGTGGGAACGATACCAATATCAATTACATTGAGACCTAGCCACTGCAAGGTAGATGCAAAGATCTTTGCAATAACCATACCGGAAACACGAGAATCACGCCCTAAAATAATAGTACCCTTATTTACCCATTTTCCATAAGCAGAAGCATATTCAACAACTTCCTTGGGTGTCATGCTGTCACCGATCGTAGCGCGTATTCCCGAGATTGATTCTATTAACATCTTGTCTCCATAAACAATTGAACTTTTAACATCCTTTAAGATAAGAATTTTAAGCAAAAGAGGAAAGAGAATAATAAGCTCTAAGAGCTAAATTGCAAGAAGGCAAGAAGGTCGCTAGAGTGATTTCTTGCTGGCAGAGGTAGCGACGCAGCAATCTGTCCGCCGACCTGTGCACCAAAGCTCCGCAGGAGCAAAGGTGTAGGCCCTGACTCCGAAAAATCGGGGCGGGGCGAAGGAGGATGTATTAGGTCTGTACAATAGAGTTTTTTTAAAAAATTTGTTGAGGGATTTTCGATTTAGGGAATCCGTGATATAAGCACATTGAATCGTTGAAGTGTTGAAAATATCCACAAGGGATGTCTTAGACATTAAAGCCCGCCGATGCAGTTTAAGAGACTATCTTCTGGGAGGAGGAATTATACTCTTGCGCTTCGGTGGGAGAGTGGAAACTGGATGGTTTTTTCGTGAGATTATATGTTTTTGATTACATCCAATATTGCTTTATATTTACCATTAAAAAAACACGAGGAAATAACATTTATCAAGAAAGCTAAAATGAACTCTATACTCTTGATAATTTTTTTAGTTACAGATGTCAGGTAGTTTTTTATGATAATACAGTAGATAGAATTTCTTGCCTAAAGTGACCGTCTAGCAAAGTAATGACTGCACTTTAATGAGGTGAAGAATAGAAATTTAAGCAATAAAACACATATAAAATTAAAATAATTGTAAGAAAAAAGGAGAAATCATGGAAGGACTATTAGGAAAAATCCTGGAGAAGGTTGCGCTATTTGGACCTCGTGTTATAGGTGGAATCGCTGTATTGATCGTGGGAGCTTTGATCGTTAAAGTTTTAAATCGTAGTCTGGTAAAAGTATTGGACAAAAGTAAGCTTGATGACTCTCTTAAACCATTTATTAAGAGTATGGTTAGTATTCTGTTAAAGGTACTCTTATTCATTGTAGTCTTACCAATTTTTGGCATAGAAATGATATCCTTTACAGCATTATTAGGAGCTGCTGGATTAGCTGTTGGTATGGCTCTATCCGGTACTCTACAGAATTTTGCAGGTGGAGTTATGATTTTGATCTTCAAGCCCTTTAAAGTTGGTGACTATATCACTGCACAAGGTTATAGCGGATCAGTATCGGAAATTCAAATTTTTAATACCATTTTAAAAACTCCTGATAATAAAACAATCATTATTCCCAATGGTGGATTATCTACCGGCTCGATGACGAATTTTTCAGCTGAACCCAGACGTCGTGTCGATTGGAAATTCGGCATTGCCTATGGTGATGATCCTAAAAAGGCAAGAGAAGTACTTAGGAAGTTGGCTGATGCCGATGAACGTATCCTGAAAGACCCGGAAGTAAATATTGTTATTTCTGATTTGGGTGATAGTTCGGTCAATTTTTCTGTGCGTGCCTGGGTAGAAGCCGGAGATTACTGGTCAGTATTTTTTGACATGAACGAAAAAGTTTATAACACCTTCGAAAAAGAGGGCTTGAACATTCCTTTCCCACAAATGGATGTACATGTGCATAATTAAAATTGACTTAAGTCAATTTTAATTGCAAGACAAAAGAAAAGTCAAAAGTCGAAGACGCGCCGATGTTATAATTTTTAGCTCTCTATTTTCGGTACATAATTTATGAGGCAAGGTAATATTTCTAAATCTGCTAGGCTAAGATTATTGAGTCAATGCGCTATTTAATACCACCCATTTTATTCTTGGGTTTCATATTCAATCTTAATATCTTTATTAAAACATGAAAGGGCTAGAATGAAAAAATCAGGGATTTTTTTCGTATTGATAGCTGTTTTGCTATCATCTTGTCTTTTACCAAATAATTACGAGCTTAATGTTGTCCTTCTTAAGGATGGAAGTTTTGATATGCTTTACGAGGGAGAGTTAATATACACACCCGTATTAGATGCTATCAGTAAAGGAGAATACGATAAAGCTAAAAAGAAAGAATTCAATGAACTTGTTCAGAGTCTTGAAGAAAGCGAAGGCTACACTTCCGTCAAGAACAAGGGCAAAGGAACAATAGAAGTAAAATTCAAAAAATCAGTTGATGAAAGCTCAGACTTTTATTTTTTAGATAAAGATTTTAAATACTATTCATTTTTGTATAATAGTGACGGTGAATTAAGTATTAGCGGATTTGAAGTCGATAAAAACAGCAAAGAAGGTCTCAAGGCATTCAATATAAAATTAAGTGGGCAATTACGAGTGCAGGTCCCCAAAAACTTAGATGTCACACAGCACAATGCTGATAAAAGTAAAAAGTTAGACAAGAATACCATGGAATATTCATGGAAATTGGATTTGAATTCCAAGAAGCCTGAAATGCTAATTAAACTATAGCCGAAATAGAGTAACTCATACTTATTCGCCATAGCTTTGACGAAGGCGGAATTATTACCATGGCAAATGATCAACACTTTTTAGATTTCATTATGGAGCAGCTCGAAGAGCTGGGAGATGTTCGATATCGCAAGATGTTTGGGGAAGCGACACTTTATTACAATGATAAGGTGGTGGGCATGATTTGCGATAATCAATTATTTTTAAAGCAGACTAAGGCAGGCAAGGTCTTGCAGGAAGAAGTCGTGCTTGCTCCGCCTTATGAAGGCTCTAAAGATTTCTTTCTTATCACTAATGAACTGGATGAAGCATCAAAGCTTTGTGAACTTATTCGTGAAAGTGCTAAAGAACTTTCCGTTTTAAGGAAAAAACGAAAGTAATCATAAAAGGCGCAATAAATGCGCCTTTATAATCAATTTTATATTTACTTTTATTTAAGTAGCATAATCTTTCTTGACTCAGCAAGTTTTGAATCTACCATTAATCTGCAGATATAAATGCCGGATACCAATTCTTGGGAAGCCATATAATTAAAACTATATTCACCGGCAGAGCGATATCCATGCGTAATAACATCGATCTTTTTTCCGTTCAGATCAAAGATGGCTAATTCCACATTACTGTTTTTTGCCAGATTGAAAGTGATAGACGTGCTGGGGTTAAATGGATTTGGATAAGAAGTCAATTCATAGGAGGAGGGAAGTGCATCAGTTGTTTTAATCGAGACAACTTCGCGGGTATTTTCGTAATAGGTGAATGTTCCATCGTAAGCACCTAAAATAAGGTCCATATCGCCGTCACCATCCAGGTCTGCAAAAGCAGGAGTTGCGAGTTGACTTGCATTTAATCCTTGTGTCATAGTTGTATCTTCTATCCAGGAGCCATCAACATTTTCAAAATAATGAATGGTATGGAACATAGTGCCAACCATCATATCGTAATCGCCATCAAAATCCAGGTCTGCAAAAGCCGGAACAGCGTTAGCACTGACGTTAACATTTTCGAAATAATTAGATACTTCAGACCACTGAGCTTGAGTAGGGGTGCCTATATTTTCATAATAGAAGAGATCACCTTCTTCGTTACCCACAACAATATCCATATCACCATCATGATCCATATCAATAAAGCGAGGAGCAGCCCATTCACCCACATTGAACAAGGGTGCGGCTGAGCTTGAAGGTGCAAATCCTCTTTCATGTCCATCATGTAGATAAACAGTTCCATTAAAATCGCCAACAATGGCATCGTAGTAGCTATCACCATTAACATCAGCTAAGGACACATAGGAATACATACTGTGCTTTAAATTGCCATGAGACATATTGCGTTCAAAAATCGGTGCTGTTCTGGTTCCAACATTTTTATATGAAATGATATCACCCATATTGCTTCCTGTTATCAGATCCAGATCACCATCATTATCGAGATCTATAAAGAAAGGAGAGCTAGCTCCGCCAATATCAATTACTCCACCGAACAATGATGTATTTTCTGTCCATTTAGGTGATGATGCTGATCCGGTATTCTTGTAATAGACTAGAGGTCCGGAAGCATTACCATAGATAAGATCTTTTTTACCGTCACCATTGATATCAACGATAGCAGGAGAGTTAAAATAAGTGGTAGTAGCTAATCCACTAAAAATGGTACTTACCTCTGACCAAGCCGGAGCAGTAGCTGATCCGGTGTTTTTATAATAGTAAAAACCCAGGCCATCTCTGCCGGTAATAATATCCAGATCGCCATCGTTATCCAGATCTGCTAGAACAGGATAAGCATAAAGACCAACATCAGCAACGACTTTGCTATTAGCTTCAAGAAATACAGCTGCGCTTGAATCACCGCTGTTAGTATAGATCCTGATCTCGCCGCTTTCACTTTTACCTATAATAAGGTCGAGGTCACCATCATTATCCAAATCACCAAGATCGGGGACAGGATACATGCCAACATCAAGACCTGCAAAAAAGTCATCTACTTTAGTAAATGAGGGATTAATAGCATTTCCATCATTTCTGTATAAGGTCAACCCCGAGAAGCTGCCACCGATAAGATCGAGATCGCCATCAGCATCAATATCGTAGGCGACAACAACTTCACCATAGGCTACTGTAGGAAAAATATCATCAGAAAGTGTAAACTTGGGAGCTGTTTTGGATCCTGTGTTTGTCAGATACAGGGGTTTATCATTCATTGAGCAGAGGATTAAATCAAAATCTCCATCTCCATCCATATCGGCGAATTTGGGTTGAGAAAAACTAAGAGATGGGACTCCACTGGGATTAAATATACCAGAATTTAATTTCCAGTCTTGAGCAGTCAAGAATGCGAATGAAGCGATCAAGATGATCACGAGCGAGAGTTGTTTTTTATTAAACATTTTACCTCCATTTTTTGACGAGCAATGTATTGAAAAAAAAACTGGTATGAAAGGAAAGCTTTATTAAAAAACGATTAATTTAAAGATAAAAGTGATTTGTGTTAAAAAGTTTGGCTCAAACTCGAAAACAAAGTTTGGCTCAAACTATTATGCTAAAAAGCTCAACATTATTATTAGCTATAAGTTCTCGCTTATTTAAGCTATATTTAACAATGATTAATATCAAAAAGAAAAGTCTCTCTTCTAAAGCTCTCGAAGGGGTATTAAGAATCATCCGTTTTAAAGAAAAAAATTCTTATGAAAATTTTCTAAATATGAGATCCATTCCTAAACCACCGACTTTCTTTTTTCGGGGCTCGGAAATCACTTCGGACAAAGGAAGGTCTTATTCGCATTGGAACATTGTTTCGAATGACAAAAATATTCATAAGTTTATTCTCTATTTTCATGGCGGTGCTTATGTAACGAGTTTTTCCATGGGACATTGGTTTTTATTGGGAGAGTTATATCGTAAAGCTTTATATAATGTACTTGCACCGGATTATCCGCTGGCGCCGGGAACGACTGCGGATCTTCTACTAAAAAAGATGAGATCGCTTTATTTTGATAGCATAGAAAAGTATGGTCGTGAAAATATTATTTTGATGGGGGATTCAGCAGGTGCCGGTTTAGCCCTTGCTTTAAGTCAATCTCTGAAAAAAGAAGAACAGCCTGTTTCTCTTTACCTTTTATCTCCTTGGTTGGATCTTAGCATGGAAAATCCAGAGATAAAAAATGTTGATGATAAAGATCCTATATTAAATATTCAGGGACTTAAGGATTGTGCAAAAGCCTATGCCGGCAGTTTAGATCTCAATGATCCCAGAGTATCACCTTTGTATGGTAAATTAGATAATCTGCCCCCCATAAAAATTTATACAGGAACCCATGATATTCTTATGCCGGATTGTAGAGTTTTAAGAGATAAGCTCGAGAGATCAAAATCAATATTTGAGTATCATGAAACAGAAAATATGCAGCACTGTGGTATGTTATATCCTACAAAAGAGGGTAGATTATGTCTAAAAATGATTAAAGAGAGTTTAACTGAGCTGTCCGGACAAGCAGAGTGAAGAAAACAATAATCCTGTTTTTCTTATTTTTTCTGGTTATGGCATCAATGTCTTGTAGCAACACATCTCAGGCAGTAGAGCCTAAACAATGTGAGAATGAATTTATGAGTGATTCTTTAGAACAAAGTTGGATAGCCCGTATGCTGGAAAGCAGTATGCGTTCAGCAAATATTAAAGAGGGCGGTCGTTTGTCTGATTTTATTAATAATCGGACGAAAAAAACTCCTGCCAGACCCATGGCTAATATGTATTTACGCTTTGATATTGAAGTCGATGATACTCATGGTCATAATGTTTGGAGCATCTCACCCAAAAATGAAATGGGTGACAAGCTTGTGCTATATTTACATGGTGGTGCTTACAAGTATAATTTTATTATTCCGCACTGGGCTTTTATTGGAAATATTTCCAGTGAGTTAAGTGCCACAGTTATTGCTCCTGACTATCCTTTGGCACCGGAATATAATGCCACGCATGTATTCGATCTTTTGCTAAAGATCTATAAAGATCTGCTTAAAGATCATCATCCCAAGAATATCAATATTATCGGTGATTCCGCCGGGGGTGGCATGGCTTTAGCACTTTCGCAGCTGATCAAAAAGGAGGGTTTACCGCAACCATATCAGCTGATCTTATTAGCACCTTGTGTTGATGTAAGGCTTGAAAATCCCGAGATCAAGGAAATAGATAAAAATGATCCCTTACTTAATATTAAGTCCATTCGTGAAGCAGGAATAGAATATGCCGGTCCACTTGATACCAAGAATTACTTAGTCTCGCCCATTTATGGTGATATAACAGATCTGGCACCAATTTCTATTTATGTTGGCACTCACGATCTTTTGGTTGCTGATTGCCGAAAACTAAATCGTATGGCTAAAAGTCAAAATATTGAAATTAATTACAATGAATATCCGGGTCTTTTTCATGTGGGAATGTTGTATCCAACTCCGGAAGGTCGAGAGATTAGAAAAACAATTATCTGTAAATTAAATAATTAGAAAATAGTCTTTTGAACGCTTATTTAATACTTTTTTAGATGAATATTTGAGTATATAAGCTATTTGCATCATTTGGTACTGTAAAATAGTTCTTTCTATTCCGAATTATTATTGTTATAATCAAATGAAAGTCTGTGAATTATATCAATTTAGGAGATATAGAGATGAAGAGAAAAATATCTATTATACTTATCCTCCTTGCATTGCTGCTGCTCGGCTCATGCGATCTTTTTAATAGAGATCAAGAGGATGGGCGTATTATTATAAATAATAACGTATCTGAATTGTCCTTGAGATTGAACATTAAGGATGAACAGGTGCCTTTTCATGGTGTTGAGGGTTCTACACTTAATAAAGCGAGTGAGGAAAAGCAATCTTCTTTTGTGCTAGTCCTTCGGGCAGAAGTTGGTGCACCTGTATATGAAGGAAAAACTTTACGAGCAACTCATGTTGCTATCGAAAATTCTTATGCTTATGTCACGTACAACCGCGAAGGTGAGGAATATCTTGGCGGTATTGATGTATTTGACGTGTCTGATATTCATAATCCTACACTGGTTTCTCAAGCAATCTTTACTGATACAGATATTTCATCTGTTGCTTACAAAGAGGGTGCATTGTATTTAGCAGAAGCTCAAAACCCATATTTAAATGATGATCTCAAGAGCCCCGCAATTCTTGAAAAAATGATTTTATCAGATGGGCTGTTGACGACAAACACTATAAAAGCTGACTTGGGATCCTATGTAACAACTGATGTCGATGTCTCTACCGAAATGCTTTATGCAACAACAGGTTCTGATGGCCATATTTATGAAATGGACCCTCTTGATCTTACTGTTACAGATACAATTTTAGAAAATAACTTTTTGGCATTAGCAGTTCAAAATGAAAATCTTATTTATCTATTTGCAAATAATTTTACCCAAGTGGGAAGCTACAATAGGGTAAATAAATCAGGTGGTTGGGGACATGGTTATTCTTTGACTCTTCCTGAATCTAAGGCAGTTATTGCCATAGATGATCATTTTGCTTATGTCGCTATGAATGAAAACGGTTTGAAAGTGATTGATCTCGATGGACATCTTGTGGATGAAATTGATAGACCCATTACTCCATCGGGTGCGGATGACATAGATTATGTGACAAATGGTGTATCAGTAAACGGTGATCTTGTTTTGATTGCCAATGGTGCCGCGGGTGTATGGGTTGGCTCTAAATACGATGGCAATCCCATAGAAATTTACGGTTCTATGGAATTTCAGTCTTCGACTAATTTTGTAGAAGCTAAAGATGATGTAATTTTTGTCGCTTCCGGTTATGGTGGATTAAAAATATTAGAAATACAGCATTATATGCCCGAGGAAGGTGATTTTTTAACTTTAGGTGAGTGGGATGAAAATGGCTTACCTTTTTATCTTGAGAATGAAAAAGCTAGTATAGATGATTCCTTGTTAAATGATATTCATGAGGCTTTACCTTGGACAGAGTCGGCTCCCGATCATAGTCCGGAGTTCTTTGATGATGTTGTTACAAATTTAGTAATGACTGAAGATGCTTCTTTGTATATCAGCTATCTTTATGAAAGCGCGGGATTCAAGAATAGTCTTGGTTTTTATACCTTCGATCCAAATAATCCCCCCGCAAGTCCGGATGATATCAATGATATGACAATTATATTTCCCAATGCATCTGGGGTGGGTAGTGGTGGCTCTTTAGAAGTGGGTCATACAGTTTGTTTGGGAGATTTTTCATCTGGCACAGGAGTCGGTTTCTTTTTGATATCTAATGGATGGAAAAATGGAGAAGTAACAAAAGGTTTATACTCTCATTATACACATTATGATATAAATTTTGAAGTTGATCCCGCAGTTCGACAGCATAGTGTTCTTTTAAAAGATCTTGAGAGAGATTTACTAGTAATGGGATTTGAAGATGTCAGTAGAAAATATGCTTCATGTGATCAGGATTTCGATGATGCGGTATTTTTAATCAAATCTGTTCCCAAGAATGCTTATGTCACAAATAACATACCCAATCTAAAATAAAACAATTTTTAAAAAAAATCATTTAAAGCCCTCAATCAAGGGCTTTTTTCGATAAAAGCAAGAAATAAAAAAATATAAATTTTTGTTTTTTTTTAAGGCTTTGTGATGTATACTCGCACAACCGGACTAACCGGGTGTAAATAATCGAAAAGAGACATAATGACAGAAAAGACTAGTTTTAGTGATTTCGGATTATCCGAGAGTAGCTTAAATGCGATCAGAAAAAAAGGTTTTGAAGAACCCACAGGTATACAGGTATTAACTATTCCTGTAATGTTAGAGAACAACAAAAATATAATTGCTCAAGCGCAAACCGGTACAGGTAAAACTGCTGCCTTTGCTCTACCTATCTTAGATTTAATAGATCCGGATAAAACAGGTGTTCAGGCACTTATCCTTACTCCAACAAGAGAATTAGCCATTCAGGTTGCCGAAGAAATTCATTCTCTCAGAGGTGAAAAACAGATCAGAACGATGCCAATTTATGGCGGACAGTCTATTGATCAACAGTTACGACGCTTGAAAAAGGGCGTTCATATTGTTGTAGGCACACCAGGCAGAATTATTGATCATTTAAAAAGAAAAACTTTAAATTTACAATTTATTGATCACCTCATTCTTGATGAAGCTGATGAAATGTTGAATATGGGCTTTTTAGAAGATATGGAAGAGATCATGAAACATACGAACCCTGATAAAAGAACTTTATTGTTTTCTGCGACCATGCCTTCTCGAATACGGACTCTTGCTAAAAAATATATGGGCGATTACCATCTTTTAAAGGCCAAAGACGAAAATGTAACCACTGATCTTACGGATCAAATCTACTTTGAGGTAAAAGCTTCCGATAAATTTGATGCTCTTTGCCGTATAGTGGATTATGTGGAAGGTTTTTATGGTCTGGTATTTTGTCGGACTAAAATGGATGTGGATGAGCTCGTGAGCAAATTATTGAGTAGAGGCTACGATGCAGAAGCTATTCATGGAGATATTTCTCAAGCTCAGCGCGAACGCACATTAACTCGCTTTAAAAAACGCAGTATAAATATTTTGATAGCAACAGATGTAGCTGCTCGTGGAATTGATGTTAATGATCTTTCACATGTGATCAATTTTGCACTTCCCCACGATCCCGAGGCTTATGTTCATAGAATAGGTCGTACAGGCAGAGCCGGTAAAGAAGGTACAGCTATTACATTTATTACCCCCAGTGAATACAAAAAACTTATGTACATCCAAAAAGTAGCTAAAACCAGGATCAGACGATCGAATGTACCTTCTATAGACGATATTATTACCAACAAGAGAAAAAAAATATCAGAAGACCTAAATAAAGCTATGCTCGATGACGTGGATTCAACTTACTATAACTGGGCAAAGAGTTTACTGGAAGCAGGTAAACCCTCACAAGTTCTTGCCTCTGTATTAAGCATTGCTTTTGCTGATGATCTTGACCCGGATAGTTATGGTAAAGTAAAAGAATTTTCTGAAAAACATATAGATCTCGATTCAAGTGGTAAAGCACGACTTTTTGTAGCTCAAGGTAAAAAAGACAAATTACGGAAAGACAGTTTAATTAGAATGATCATGTCTTCTGTCAGGATCAAATCTCGCGAAATTGAGGACATTCAGATCATGGATAATTTTTCCTTTATTACTGTGCCATTTGAATATGCAGAACCTCTGATCAGAGCTTTTAAATCGAACAGACGAGGACAAAAGCCTCTTATTACTCATGCAAAAAGCAAGTAAATACAAAGAGCAGAGACTAGTAAACAGTAAGCTGTCGGATAATATGTAATAGTGAAACGGGCTCAAGCTTTAGCTTGCTCTTAAACTCAATCAAACAGCCATCAACAGCATTTGCATTGCGTCATTTTATTTACTAAAAATTATTATATGGATATTGTCAAGAAAAGTATATAAAATAGGTTTTACTGAATATATTTTTGACGATAAGGGGAAAAATGATATGAATGAAAAACAAGTAGTAGGGTCGTATTCCAACTTGGAAGAAAAGATCAATGTTATATCGCATGCTGTGGGACTTTTCCTTAGCATAGTCGCTTTTGGTCTACTGCTTCAGAGGGCAGTGAGTGAAGGTGGAGCGCTTCTTTTTATAAGTTTTACTGTTTATGGATTAAGTCTTATTCTTTTATACTCTGCTTCTACATTTTACCACTATTCAAAAGATATTAAAACACGTGCAAAACTGCAGATATTTGACCACTGCTCGATTTATGTACTTATAGCCGGGACTTATACGCCTTATATGTTGTTAACACTAAATGGTAGTTTGGGGTGGACTATTTTTATTCTGATCTGGGCTCTTGCATTGATAGGTATTGTATTAAAGTTATTTTTTACCGGTAGATTCAATTTTATTTTAACCATCATGTATATTCTTATGGGCTGGATGATCGTTTTTACAATAAAGCCTTTACTCAACAGTTTAGCCAGAGAAGCGGTAATCCTGCTTTTTGCCGGAGGTCTTGCTTATACCTTTGGAGCACTTATATACGGAATCAAAAAGATCAAGCTAAATCATGCCATTTTTCATATTTTTGTTCTCATCGGTAGTTTGTGTCACTTTATTTCTGTCTATTTTTATGTTGCTTTATAAAAGTTTGGCTCAAACTATTTTTTTGAGTTTGAGCCAAACTTTTTAAAAAATGCTTAGATGGAAGCTTATACATAGGGTTCTGTTATTTTATCAAATCGGCTATCCATACAAACGCTAATATCTGTTGTCACGAATTTTCCATTTAAAAATAGACTAAAAATCGTTGCAGGACTTGGGGAATTTTGAGCTTCTTCAACTGTTTTTAGCTTAATAACTTTCAGTGCCAGGTTCCTCTTATCTGCTGTTTCTCTCAATGATTCTTTAGCGTGATATTGTGCAAATGGGCAACGGTTAGAATAATAAACTACTATTCCATTTTTATCAGGACATTCACCACTTTTTACAGATTCATTGAATCTAGGTGTTTCCGCTTCGGGATTTAACTTTTTTACTAAGAGACTAAATCCACTAGATATTTTTTCAATTTCTTTAAACCCCTGTTTTAACAGCCATTTTGTATCGTTCATAAAATGATACTTTTTAGTCCCAACAACAGTTACTAATCCGTTTTTTCCTTGTTTTATCGCATTTTCTAAAGCTGTTTTTAGAAGTTCTTTTCCATAGCCATTCTTTTTATATTTTCCTGAGACCCAGAAACAATTAATATTCAAGTAATTTGCTGCGCTAATGGGAACCCAAGCTTTTTCTGCAGGTCCATATTCTATGAATACCTTTGCTCTCTGATCAATTCGCCTAAAAACATATCCCTTATTAAATTCTTTAGTCAACCAATCTTTTTTAGCTTGATAACTATCGGCACATTTTTTATCGGATATTGCGCAACAAATGTGCTCCTTGGAAATATTTTCTGCGTTTAGGTCGATTAATTGTTTCATCGTTTCTCTATTTTTAAATTAAGAAAAACCTCGGCACTAAGGATTAACAACTCTTGATTACTTACTGAAGCTCAGTATTTTCTGATCACTTTTTTCTTTTGCTTTTCTTGAACTTAACACCGGGATAAGGGTCTTTTTGATCATCAGGAAATGTCTCCAGTTTTTTGGGATTTTGAAGATAATCATTGAGTACGTGAAAGGTGTTATTAAAATATACTCCGTCAGCAATGCGTTCATCAACGCTTATACGCATAGGAATAACTGTTTTAACGCTGGTTTCGCCGGTTTCCTGATCGACGATCAGGTCTTTTTTCAATCCGCCGAGGACAAAGAACAGGGAAAGATCGCCATAATCATAAAGATGATGGAAGGGAGGATTTTGAACACCAAATGAGCCTAGGTTAGCAATATAAGCAGAGCCATGGACACTATCCGTTGATGCAAGACTTTCAGGCATCATATTACGTTCATCCAGGAATTTATACATGAACCATGTAAAGAATTTGACGAACCAGCGGGGTAATTTCATGAGTATTTCAACCGCTTTTTCATCACTTTTATCCGATTTTTCGCTTTTAGATTCTTTAATTTCTTTTCGGGCTTTTTTGTGAACTTCAAAAATGCCGTCTCTTGGACCGAGTTTTAATCCAATAGTACGCTCTTCGCCATCATCTGTCAATTCACGCTTTGAAATAAAGAAATAGATATGCTCATTTCTTTGAAAATAACGACGACCGATAATGAAACGGTTTAGACGCGGACGATCTAAAAACATACGATGGATGGCTGCTAGGTAAAGATCAAAGATCTTGATCTGATCATCTTTAGGGCGATCTTTATTAACTTCTTTTAGGTAAGCTAAAGTATTTTCCATTTCAATATTAATATCCGAATAGACAAGCGAAGCATTTCGGTTTGGCATAATGTAAGGAAAAAAACGATTGATCGCGCTTACTGTCTTAATGGGTGTACCATTATATCTTCTCATGTGTTCCCTCCTTGTAATAAAAAACACGGGAGTATATTAGTCATAAATGCTATCAATTGAAAATAAAAAAATAAGAGCAGCAGAATTTTAGTTTTAGATTTAAAAAGGGAAGACAGATAGTACGAGCCACAAGTTGCGGGCACAGTTTGGAATTCACAGACTTTTGATCTCCGGCTTCCGGTTTTTTGCTCAGGATTTTCTTTTGTTTTTTTTAAACTTAACACCGGGGAAAGGATCTCTTTGATCATCGGGAAATGTTTCCAGTTTCTTGGGATTTTGAAGATAATCATCAAGCAAGCGAAAAGTTTTATTAAAATATACACCGTCAGCAATACGTTCATCAATGCTTATACGCATTGGAATAACTGTTTTAACGCTTGTTTTACCAGTTTTTTGATCGACTATAAGATCTTTTCTCAATCCACCGAGGACAAAGAACAGGGAAAGATCACCATAATCATAGAGATGATGGAAGGGAGGATTCTGAACGCCAAAAGAGCCCAGGTTAGCAATATAAGCAGAGCCGTGGACACTATCCGTTGATGCAAGACTTTCAGGCATCATATTACGTTCATCCAAGAATTTATACATGAACCATGTAAAGAATTTGACGAACCAGCGGGGTAGTTTCATGAGTATTTCAACCGCTTTTTCATCACTTTTATCTGATTCTTGGGTTTTGGAATCTTTAATATCTTTTCGAGCTTTTTTATGCACCTCAAAAATGCCGTCTCTTGGGCCGAGTTTTAGTCCGACAGTACGTTCTTCGCCATCATCAGTTAATTCACGCTTTGAAATAAAGAAATAGACATGCTCATTTCGTTGAAAATAGCGACGACCGATAATAAAACGGTTGATACGCGGACGATCCAAAAACATACGATGAATGGCTGCAAGGTAAAGATCAAAGATCTTGATCTGATCATCTTTAGGGCGGTCTTTGTTAATATCTTTTAGGTATGCTAAAGCATTTTCCATTTCAATATTAATATCTAAATAGATCAGGGAAGTATTGCGGTTTGGCATCATATATGGAAAAAATCGATTTTTACCGCTAATTGTTTTAACGGGTGTCCCATTATATCTTCTCATGTGTTCCCTCCTTGTAATAAAAACACGAGTATATATTAATCATAAACACCTTGAATTAAAAGAAAAAATCAAGGCTTCCACAGCCTGATATTTTAACTACAATTAAAAAGGGCGAACATTTAGCTCGCCCAGTAGTTACTTGTCATTCTTCACTATTTTATATTTCCATCCAACGAATTAATCTGGGTTCGAATTTTGTCTTCAAAAGGGGATAAGTCGGACGAACATGAATACCGTATTTATATCTTCCACCCTTAGGTATTTGAAGGACTCCGGAATAGATATGGCGTTGAGATGTTGCTTCGCTGATCTCTAATTCTACAATCGCTATAGGTTCTTTATCTTCATAACCTTCACGGACAAGCAGAGCTTCAGCAACCACATCTTCGGGTTTTAAGCCATCCAGATCTATATCAGCATTCAGGGTAATATTTAACTCATTGGTAAAATCACCCATGGGATTGATCTCAGTGATCCAGATCTTATCCCAAGCCTTTGTAACTTTATCTTTCCATTCGCTTAATGCTTTTGCACCCTTTTGATCATCTGCATTGAGATCTTTACTATATTCATGTGCAGGGATATAAAGTTTATTGACATAATCTTTTACCATGCGAGATGTTGAAAAAGTAGGGACGACTGATTTGATCGAATCTCTCATGCGTTTGATCCAAGCAGGAGAGAAACCCTTGTCGCCAACTTCATAGAATTCAGGGACAATAGAATTTTCAAGTGTGTAATACATGCTGATAGCATCTTCGCGGTCTTGGATTTCCAAATTATCATATTCTTTTTCTTCGCCAATGGACCAACCGTTCTTCCCGTTGTAACTTTCACGCCACCAACCATCAAGTACAGAGAAGTTAATACCACCATTAATTGGAACTTTCTCGCCTGATGTTCCTGAAGCTTCACGAGGTCTGCGTGGATTATTCAACCAAACATCAACACCGGATACCAGGTAACGGGCGAGTGACATATTATAGTTTTCAAGAAGAATAATTTTACCAAGAAATTCATCACGCATGGATAATTCATAAATCTGGCGAATCAATTCCTGTCCCGGGCGATCGGCTGGATGTGCCTTGCCTGCAAAGAACAGTACTACAGGATGCTTTTTATCATTTAAAATGCGTTTTAATCTTTCTTCATCATGGAAAATCAATGTTGCGCGTTTGTATGTAGCAAAACGACGGGCAAAGCCAATAAAAAGTGCATTTTCGTTGATATTTTTGCAGATCTTGTCAGAAATATGATTTGGAATACCATTGCGCTCATTACGGGCACGGATGCGACGTCTTACGACGTCAGCCAGACGAGCTTTACGTTGATAATGAGCCTCCCAGAGTTTTTTGCCCGGGATATTATCGACACGTTCCCACACGAGGGGATCGTCAATTTTATTTTGCCAGTCATTTGTCAGATATTCATTATATAAAGCTTTAAAGTTTTTAGCCATCCATGTTTCGGTGTGAACACCATTTGTAATATGGCCAATCGGGACTTCATAGGAGGGAATATCTTTCCAGACTTCATTCCATATTTGTCTTGAGACTTGACCATGAAGTTCACTCACACCATTTGCACTCTTTGAACAATTAAAAGCAAGAATGGTCATACTGAATAAACCTGTGCTTACATCTTTACCCATAGCAAAGAACTCGTCCCAGCTAATGCCATAAGGATCAAGCTGAGAACCGAAATATTCTTTCATCATGTGTTCATTAAAGGCATCGTTTCCGGCAGGAACAGGTGTATGAGTAGTAAAAACAGATTTAGATGACACCAATTCTTTGGCAAGATTGACCGGATAACCTTTAGCGATATATTCACGGATCAGTTCTATACCAAGAAAGGCTGAGTGACCTTCATTCATGTGATAAACGCTGGGTTCTATATCCAGAGCACGTAAAACACGAACACCACCAATACCCAAAAGAATTTCCTGAGTGATACGCATATTCTGATCACCACCGTAAAGCTGTGAGGTTACAATGCGATCTTCGGGAAGGTTTTCGTAAATATCAGTATCAAGTAGATAAATTGGAGTACGACCTGCTTGCATTTTCCAGACTTGTGCATAGATCTTACGACCCGGGAACAAGACAGAGATCTTCACAGGATCACCATTTTTATCAAGAACTAGTGTTACGGGAATATCTTCAAAATCGTAGGTCGGATAAACATTTTCTTGTTTACCTTCACTGTCAATTCTTTGGATAAAGTAACCTTGTTTGTACATCATACCAACACCGACAAGAGGAATACCCAGGTCGGAAGCTGATTTACAATGGTCTCCAGCAAGAATTCCTAAACCGCCTGAATAAACGGGGACAGATTCGTGCACACCAAATTCTGCAGAAAAATAGGCAACGGTAAAATCTTTTTTGTCTTTAAAAGTTGTATCATACCAGGTGTCTTTTCGCGTCATATAATGATTAAAATCATCTAAAACTTCGCGGAAAAGCTCAAGAAAAGCAGGATCGTTGCTTTTAGCGTTTAATTCATGTTGCGAGATCTGTTTGAGTAGGGTCAGGGGATTGTGATCTACCTGTTTCCACAGATCACCTGCTAATTGGCGAAAGAGTTGTAATGCCTTTGGTTGCCAACTCCACCAAAGATTGTATGAAAAATCCTTGAATTCTTTTAATTCCTCAGGTACTTCATTTTGAACCGTAATGTTACGGAAACGTGACATATTTTCTCCTCAGTTGATTAGGCTCAAACATAAAAGATTTTTATTTGATAAGCCAATGAAAAATCTTAATTTTATCGCTGAAATTGTTTGAAAAGTAAATGATGGGAGCTTAAATGGCAGAATATATTTTAGCTAAGCATATTTCGAAATATCTTGGCAAAGAGATCACACTTAAAGGCTGGGTCTATAATATCCGTAAAAGTGGGAAGATCTGGTTTTTGATCTTTCGTGATGGTACTGAATTTATACAGTGTGTTGTTCTTAAGAATGAGGTCAGCGAAGAATTTTTTGATTTTAAAAATACCTTAACTCAAGAATCTTCATTATCTGTAACCGGTATTGTTCAGGAAGCTCCTCGTCAGGAAGCCGGATACGAATTACTGGTAAAAGATATGGAAGTGATACATATCGCAGAAGAATACCCCATCGCTTTAAAGGATCATGGTGTTGATTTCTTGCTGGATAACCGCCATTTATGGTTACGCTCACGTCAACCTTATGCTATTATGAAAATTCGTTCTGAGCTTGAAAAAGCTTGCCGTGATTTTTTTGACGAACGCGATTTTACTTTAGTGGATTCACCCATGTTCACACCTAATGCCGCCGAAGGCTCAACGACCTTATTTGAAACAAAATATTTTGATAAAACGGCTTATTTAACACAATCCGGACAGCTTTATTCTGAAGCAGCCATTATGTCCTTTAATAGAACCTATTGTTTTGGTCCATGTTTTAGAGCTGAAAAATCCAAAACCCGCCGACACTTGACAGAGTTCTGGATGGTTGAACCGGAAATGGCGTTTGCTGATATTTTTGATACGATGGATCTGGCCGAGGAATTCGTTGAATATTTAGTTAAACGCGCCCTGAAAAATTGTCGCCGTGAATTAGATATTCTTGGAAGAGATATTACAAAATTAGAAGCAATACAAAGACCTTTTCCCAGAATCACTTACGATGAAGGACTTGAGCTTCTCAAGAAAAAAGGTTTTGATATAACATGGGGAGACGATCTGGGTGCACCTCATGAAACCGCTATTGCTGAAGATTACGATCAACCGGTCATGATCTGGCGTTGGCCGGGCGAATCTAAGGCTTTTTACATGAAACACGATCCCGAAGATGACCGCTATGTTTGGGGTGTTGACATGATCGCTCCCGAAGGTCACGGTGAGATCATTGGTGGTTCGCAGCGTGAAGAAGATATTAATGTCCTTTTGGCTCGGATTGAGAAAGAAAATCTGCCCAAAGAAGATTTTGAATGGTTTCTGGATCTTCGCCGATATGGCTCCGTTCCTCATTCAGGTTTTGGACTTGGACTGGAACGCACCGTCGGCTGGATCTGTGGCACGCATCATATCCGTGAGTGCATTCCATGGCCAAGAACGATGGTGAGGTTGAAGCCGTAAGGCGCCTGCCAGCCGAAGCCTCGGCGCAGGCTGGTAAATCGTAAGTCGTAAGACGTGAAAATATACGTAGGGGCTCGACATGTCGAGCCCTTTGTTTTTGCAAATAAATAGCCTTGGGTTTTAACCCAAGGCTATTGAAATTGCAAGAATATTATTCATGTGAAAGCAATACCTCGTAGAGGTTTAATGTCTGTAGACAAATGATTGTCAAATAATTTCCTACGCCGTAGGTGTGGAATGTAAATATTTATTGCACTCCTACGGAGTGATGGTAATTAGAGAATGATTCTTTCTACAGACATATTTCCCCTACGGGGAATCAAATGCAAATCGCAAATTGATAATTTCCGATTTTAAATCGATTTGAAATTTGAGATATGCGATTTGAGTTTTGGTACAGCTTAGACTATTATCATACTTATGTTATCTTACTACTTTCTGTTAACTCAATATTCTCAGGATTTTTAGCTAAGCCAATCCATATGATCTTCTTGTAAAAATCACCCAGCGAAACAAGTTTAAGTATAATGACTAAAGAAATAAGTCTAACACCCACTATCCACTATAAATTTGCGCCAACGATGACATAAATAATAGTATCTTCAATAAATGCATGAACAAGGCACATTGAAATTGTCAGTAAGCAAACATCTTTGTGAGTTAATTTATTATCTTTATTCATTTGAAAAAGGATACCTGCGCCGTAGGCGATACCAATAAAAAAACCAACGAGCCATGTGCCTAAAGCGTTAACCGACATTCCAAAAAATCGCGGTAAAAATCTTAATTTTTCTTTGATTTTTGAACTTTGTTTCCAAAATAAAAGTAGTTCATACACAAGCATAACTATCATCATTAGTCCAATGATCTGTCCCGATGTTGTTAGTATTTTCATCATGTGATTTCCCCAAGAAAAATCCTGAGTTGCGGAAAAGGGATTCATGACAACACCATGTATCACTTCCGGCATGATAAGATTTAAAAACATGCCCATTAGCAGACTGAAAATAATTCGCGTGAAAGCAATTCCAACTCGTCCCATTTTGAGTTTAATAAGGACTAATGTTTCTAAAATTAAGTTATGGGCAAAACCGGTAATAATAGCAATGATGGTAAGTTGTCTGAAAGTCAATTCAATGACGGAAGCAGCTGCAATTGCAGCAAAAAGATTATTTATCCAAGCAGCCAGGAGAACCAGAGCAGCCTCGCCCGGCAATCCAAGCAATTTCATAAAGGGTTCAAATATAGGCTCGATCAAGTCAAGAAATCCTATCTGATCAAGAAAAGCGGTCAAGAATGAAACGGGAATATAAATTTTCAAAAGCATCCAGGAAACTTTTAGTGCCTGTTTACCGGCTTTTACAAATACATCCTTAATGCTGTGAGGAATGAACTGCTTATTAAAATTTTTTGGATTTTTTTTCCTGCCTGTCATGAGGAAATTTGAGGATATTTTTTGGGAAATGCAATTAATACCTTACACACCTTTCCAACTACGTTCTTCGAGCTTCGTCGGACAGGTGTGAGAGGTATTTTTATATTTGTATTTGCATGCATCAAAATTTGTCCGTATAATCAGCCATTGAAAAGTGGGGAAGTCCTGTGAAAATCAGGCGCAGTCGCGCTGCCGTGATGGTGACGAACTCAGCAAAGGCCACTCTGTAAAAAGGGGAAGGCGCTGAGGGAGGAAGACCCTAAGCCGGAATATCCAAATGTAATAAATAAGCTTCGCGAAAAGGCTGAACATGATCAAAAAAATTTCAACATTCTGATCTTTCATCCCTGCTGCTTTTGCAGTTTTCGCGTTTTAAGGAGTAATTTTTGTCTCACTTAAAGCGAATATGTCTATTGATTTTATTTAGTTTTTTGTTTGTTCAAGCTGCAGAGCTCAAAGGCTTAATTATCAATTCGGAAACATCTAAAGCACTAAGTTCCGCTAACATCTATTTTACTAATTCACAAATTGGCACAGTTTCGGATAAATATGGCGAATTCTCCTTAAAAATACCCACAATTGCTCAGGATACTTTATGTGTTTCAATGATGGGCTATCAAAAATATTGTCAGTTGATAAAATTTCCTGTCGATAAGGATTTCTTGATAAAATTAAGTCCCGCTGTTTTAAAGGGAGACGATGTCATCGTTTTTGCCACCCGAATTCCCGGATCTGCCAGGCAAAGTTCAATTTCTTTAGATATTATTAATCAAGATGAACTCGTTTTGTTTTCAGCCACTGATATTGCAGGAATACTTAGAGGATTACGCAGCTTACAGATCAGGGATTATGGTGGAGCAGCTGCCATGAAAACCCTTTCTTTGCGTGGCGCTACAGCAGGACAGACTTTGATCATTCTTGATGGTCAACGTTTGAATAATCCACAAAATGGAGAAGTAGATCTTTCTTTGATACCTTTGGATCATATAGAAAGAATTGAGGTTTTACGCGGTGGCACTTCGGCTCTTTATGGTGCTGATGCCTTGGGTGGCGTGATTTCTATAAAAACAAAAGAAGCTGCGGAAGATAAAATTGAATTCTCATTTGAAGGCGCATTGGCATCTTTTTCTACTACCTTATTTAAAGGTGATCTTCAGCTATCAACAAATGGCTTACAACTTTTTTCTTCCTATGAACATCTAAGTTCTCAAGGTGATTTTTCCTACACCAATATCTGGGGAGAGCAATTGATTCGCGATAATAATGATATAGTACGATCTCACTTTTATTCCAAACTATCTTATACTCCCAAGAATTATAAAGTCTCCTTTTCTCTTGATGCTCTTAAGTCCGAAAGAGGTGCTCCGGGGCCTATTGAACCTTATTATCATTATGCAAGAATGGAGGATAAGCGCCAGAATTATTCTTTAGATATAGAAACTTACTCACCTGACAAGAAGCATAAATTCAGATCTCAATCTTTTTTATTTTATAGCTCTAACCATTATATCAACGAAGACGAAAGGGATGTTTTAGTTCCTATCAATGATAAGTATTTGACGTATTCTTGGGGAGAAGAGCTACAAGTACTATCAACTTTCAGGCCGGAATTAATATTAAACTATGGTGTTAATCTGAGAGTGGACCAATTTAAGCATCAACGATTGAATATGACATTTAAGCGGATATCCTATGATGCCTTTATTATAGATGAGAGCTATTTTGACTTTAATTCCAAGATCATTAAAAGCTTAAAAATAAGTCCATCTCTTCGATTTAATGGGAATACGGATTTTTCCAATAAATTAACACCAAAGATCGGTCTACTGTTGGGGCTTTTTGATAATAAAACATTTGCAATCACTGCAAATGCCGGATTATCGTATCGCTCACCGACATTTAACGATCTGTACTGGCCGGAAGACAGCTTTTCTCGCGGTAACCCGGACCTTCGGCCGGAGAGCGGCCGTGATTGGGATATGGGTCTACGCTTGAAACTTGATAGGTTGAAACTTGATATTGTGTATTTCGATCAGCATATGAGCGATCTTATTTTGTGGCAGGATCATGACGGTCTGTGGTGGCCAGAGAATGTATCAAAGGCAAGAATTCGTGGTCTGGAAAATTCTTTATCTTGGGATATTATTCCTGAACATTTAGAGCTTTATGCCCAGTATACATTTATGGATGCCCGCAATCTTTCTCAGCAATATTATAATAAATATTTAGTATATCGTCCCTTACATAGTACTCATATTCAATTAAATGGAAAAATAAATGCTCTGGGTTTATCTTTTAGAACCCATATGGAGAGCAAGCGCTATACTTTGGCTGATAATGCTGAAATTCATGCCTTAGTTCCTTATATCAAGCATGATTTTTCGGGCAATTATTGCTTAAAAACGGCCTATTCTGATATACTGTTTAAGGCCGAGATCAGAAATATTTTTGATGTCAGTTATACTTTATTAAAGGATTACCCTCTCCCCGGGAGAGAGTATATTATTTCTGTAAAATTTAACTTTAAACAAAAAATACAGGAGAGAAAATGAAAGCAAGAAAAATGACAGTTCTACTGATCGCCTCAATCATACTTTTACTATTGAACGGATGTTGGATCGATCCTACGGGGCCCGCCGCGGGAGTTGCTTCGAATGAAGCGGTTTATGTTTTAAATTCATATAGCTCAACGATATCTGTTATAGATGTTGAAGAAGATTCTGTATACAATGATGTGGCTCTAACAGGTAAATGGTCGAATCATCTTTCATTATACGAAGGGAAACTCTATTGTGTGAACTCAGGAAGCAATAATATAAGTATTTATAATACAGCTGATATGAAGATGGAAGCTCCCATTGATCTAGGTGCCGGGAATAACCCTATGGAAATGGTAATTCGTGATGATATTGCCTATGTCACCAATTTAATCTCAGCAAAAGTTATTAAAATCGATCTGGCGACTAAAACAGTCATTGATAGCATTGATGCAGGTGTGGGAGCTACAGCTATCGCATTGAGAGAAGATAATATCTATGTTACCAACAGCGGATATGATCCTGTGGCTTATTCTTATGATCCGGGTACTGTATCTGTAATAGATATTAATACTGAAGAAACTTTTGCAACTATTCCCGTTGCACTTAATCCACAAGATATTGCAGTTGATGCCTTAGGCTATATTCATGTTTTATGTTCAGGTGATTATTATAGTAAATTTGCTAAAGTATTAAAGATCGATGCCCAAAGTAATACAGTGATCGATTCCCTGTGTTTGGCTGATGGTAATTCTTCAGGTGTCATTTATATTGATAAACTTTCCGGAGTAGCTTACTGTGGGGCTTGGAATAAGCCTAGTTTAAGTTATGATACAAATACGATGGACGTGCTGAATAATGAATTTTCCTTTGAAGGTGCTAGCGGCTTTGTTACTGACGATGACGGAAATATCTGGATCAGCTATGTCAATCTGAATTCTGTCTATAAATATGATGAAGCAGGTACAATACTAGATTCTGCTAAAGTAGGGATGGGACCGCAAAGTTTAGCCTATATCAAGAAGTAGATAGGATGAGGGGCCATTTTCTCGACAGGATAATCCTTCTACGCCCCGAAAATTCGGGGCGTAGAAGGGCACGGCAGGATTTACAAGATTGTGAAATAAATTATTTACCCTTCGCTGTGCCGTCCGAAGCTCGCGGAGCGAAGCAACGATTCATCGGAATGCAGTAGGGCATTCGCCCGATAATTCGTGGCTACAGCACATCTTCGACTTTTTCCTTTTTACATGAAAAACGTGATTTACATCACACTTTTTTTTCCCTCTTTGTTTTTCGGGTATTTTATACATATATTTGCAAAAATTTTGAAAGGTAATGAATGTCTCAGAATTGTATCATCGTAGAATCCCCGTCAAAAGCTAAAACTATCAAGAAATATCTTGGTAGTGATTATAATATTCTTGCAACAGTAGGTCATATCAGAGATCTTCCTAAAAAAGATCTTGGTATTGATACAGCAAATAATTTTGAACCTAATTATGTCGCATTGCCCGGTAAAAAGGATGTAATTTCCAGTCTTAAAAAGGCCGTGAAAGCTGCTGATACTGTTTATATTGCAACAGACCCCGACCGCGAAGGGGAGGCTATTGCTTGGCATTTAACTCAAATGTTAAAGCTGGATGATAAAACGGTAAATCGTATAGCTTTTCATGAAATCACTAAAACTGCCGTTCAGGAAGCCGTGAATAATCCTCAGAAAATTAATATCGAATTAGTTAATGCACAGCAAGCTCGTCGGGTTCTTGATCGTCTTGTTGGTTTTGAATTATCTCCCTTGTTATGGCGTAAAATCAAACCTTCGCTATCAGCCGGCCGTGTTCAATCTGTAGCTGTTCGACTTATTGTAGAGCGCGAAGAAGAGATAGAGGCATTTGAAAGTGAAACATCTTTCAGAGTGACTGCCACTTTTATTTTGCCCGATGGAACTGAAGTCAGTGGCGAGATCAGTAAACGTTTTAAAACCGAGAAAAAAGTTGAAGCTTTTCTTAATTCTTGTTTATCAGCATCATATCATATTTCCAATATAGAAAAGAAACAAGCAAGTAAAAAAACACCGGTACCATTCACGACGTCCACACTTCAGCAGGAGGCAGGTCGAAAATTGGGCTATTCTGTGACTCAGACCATGGTTTTAGCTCAAAAGCTTTATGAAGCCGGACATATTACCTATATGAGAACTGATTCTCTCAATCTTTCTAATACTGCTCTTGCGATGATACATGATCAGGTTGTGACCATGTTCTCTGAAGAATATTCACAAACCCGAAAATTTAAAACTAAATCCAAAGGTGCCCAAGAAGCGCATGAGGCAATTCGCCCCACAAGTATGAAACGCATTGAAGCCGGTGAAAATAAAAATCTAAAAAGCCTATATAAATTAATTTGGCAGAGAACAATGGCATCTCAGATGGCTGCTGCAAAAATAGAAAAAACAACGGTTAAGATCGCTAATGATAAAAATGATGAGCTCTTTGAGGCAAAGGGCGAAGTTGTAACTTTCCCCGGTTTTTTAGCTGTTTATAAAACCGGTGACGATGAATCCAAAATATTACCTCCCATGAAAAAAGGTGACGTGATGATCATGGATGAGATGACCGCTACTCAAAAGTTTACTCAAGCTCCATCACGTTATTCAGAGCCAATGTTGGTTAAAAAAATGGAGGAATTGGGCATAGGCCGTCCTTCAACTTATGCACCTACTATTTCGACCATCCAAAAAAGAGCTTATGTAGAAAAAGCCAATAAAGATGGTGTTGAACGTGACTACATTGTATATATCTTAAAAAAAGATGAGATCGAGAAAAAAGTTAAGCAAGAAAAAGCCAATGTTGTTCGTTCTAAGCTTTTTCCCACTGATATTGGTCGTGTGGTTAATAAATTTCTTGTCACATTTTTCGATGATATTTTAGATTACAATTTTACCGCACGCATAGAAGCTGATTTTGATAAAATCGCAGATGGGAAAAAAGAATGGCATGAAATGATAGCTGAATTTTATGCTCCTTTTCATGCAAAGGTAGAAGAAACAAAAGAAAAAAGTGAAACCTTTAAAGGCGAACGTCTTTTAGGTGTTGATCCCGAAAGCGGAAAGAATATTTATGTTAAAATTGCTCGTTTTGGACCGATAGTACAGCTTGGGGAATCTAAATCTGAAGAAAAGCCTCGTTTTGCCTCTTTGCTGGAAGATCAGAGAATGGATTCTTTGACCCTCGAGCAAGCTTTAGATCTTCTCTCTTTTCCGAAAACCATTGGTATTTATGAAGATGAACCTATGGTCGTTGCCTTTGGACGATTTGGACCCTACATAAAGCATAAAGCAAAATTCTACTCTATTTCTAAAGCTGATAATCCTGCCGAAGTTGGTCCGGAACGTGCAATTGAAATCATTGAAGTCAAGCGCGAAAAAGATAGAAATAAAACAATTCACAACTTCGAAAAAGAAGGTATTCAAGTCTTGAATGGTCGTTATGGCCCCTATATTGCTTTTGATAAAACCAATTATAAGATCCCTAAAGGTACTGATCCTAAAGTATTGACGCCTGAAGCGTGCTTGGATATTATTAAAAATAGCAAGAAGCCGAAAACAAAGGCAAAACCTAAAACTAAAGCGAAAAGCAAGCAGAAATAATAAAGAGGCTTAGAGTATAGCAGGCTGATGGCTTAGAAACTAAACTCTAAAAATATTTAGCTCTTGACCTAAGCGTTAAGCACTACAACTCTAAGCTTAGAGTTGATATATTTGAAATGAAACTTAGTAGAGTCAAACGAAATGGCAAATAAAACGAAAGAGAATAAAAAATGTCCCAGAAACCAATGTCTTATCCTTTAATGGAAAAACTTGTAGCACTTACACGCCGTCGTGGGTTTTTATTTCAGAGTTCTGAAATTTATGATGGTATTAATGCCGTTTACGATTACGGTCCCATGGGCGTGGAATTAAAGAGAAATATCAAGAATCTCTGGTGGCAGGATATGATCACTGCTCGTGAGAATATTTTTGGTATGGATACCGCAATTTTAATGCATCCTCGCGTATGGGAAGCTTCCGGTCATCTGGTTAATTTTAATGATCCACTGACCGAATGCAAGAAATGTAAACGTCGTTATCGTGTGGATCATTTGCCCGAAAACACTGAAAAATGTCCTGAATGTGGTGGTGAATTAACAGAGCCCAAGCAATTCAACCTGATGTTTAAAACCAAATTAGGTTCGACAGATGAAGGTGCGATGGATCTCTATCTTCGTCCCGAAACAGCTCAGGGTATATTTGTCAATTTTAACAATGTTGCATCTTCTAACCGCGTAAAATTACCTTTTGGCATTGGTCAGTTGGGTAAAGCTTTCCGTAATGAGATCACCACGGGTAACTTTATTTTCCGAACTCGCGAATTCGAGCAAATGGAAATGGAATTCTTTATTCGCCCGGGCGAAAATGCCGAATGGTTAGAATATTGGTCTCAAGAAAGATTAAACTGGTATATCTCACTTGGTATTGATCCTAAAAAACTTCAGTTGCGTCCTCATGGTGATGACGAATTAGCACATTATTCTGCAGCGTGCTACGATGTGGAATATGAATTTCCCTATGGTTTTTCAGAAATTGAAGGTATTGCGGATCGCGGTACATTTGATCTGGATCAGCATATTGAGCACAGTAAAAAGAAAATGCACTATGTAGATCAGGAAAATCGTGGCGCTAAGATCGTTCCTGCCGTTGTCGAAACATCTGCCGGTGTTGATAGAACCGTTTTAATGGTCATGGCAGACGCTTATTGGGAAGATGAAGAGAATGATCGTATCGTCATGCGTTTTTCTCCTAAAGTAGCTCCATATAAAGTAGCTGTATTTCCATTATTCAAAAAAACCGGCATGCCGGAGCTTGCTCGAAAAGTCTATGATGATCTGCGCAAACATGTAGCCACGGTTTATGATGATGGTGGCTCAATTGGCAAACGTTATCGTCGCCAAGATGAAATAGGAACACCATTTTGTCTGACCATTGATCATGAATCTCTTGAAGATAATTGTGTAACACTTCGTGATCGTGATTCACTTGCACAAGAACGCATTCCTATTGACAAAATTGTAGGCATGATCATAGAAAAGGTAAATGCTTAAAAAAGCTTAGTGTTGAGCTGTTTAGAAGCTTAGCTTCTGATCAGAGATCAGAGATCAGTGATCAGTGATCACTGATCTCTGGCTTCTCTTTCAACACTTCAACAATTAAGTGTTTATTATTATTCATATCTTACTATATTCAACCGCTTTGTGGTTGTTCATCAGAGGGCGTAAATTTGTCTATTATATTTAACCGCTCTGCGGTTGAAGACTCTGTATTCCTTTAGCCCTTAAAAGTAAAAAATATACCCTGTACATGATATTTTCTTATTCAACACTTCAACGATTCAACATTTCAACAATTTATCCTTAGTAATTGCGTCTTTACACCTTCGCTCCTGCGGAGCTTCGGTGCACAGGTCGGCGCACAGGTGTATGTGGTCTTTTTATATTTTATCTTTTTCCGCTTGAGTTAAAAACTTATCCAAGGCATTGGTAAAATCCTGTACATTATGCTTATCCAAAGGTGGTGGACCGCCGCTGATGGCACCACCTATACGAAGGGTTTCCATGAAATCACGCATGCTTAAACGAGCTTTAATATTATCTATAGTGTACATTTCACCACGAGGATTAAGCGCTACGGCTCCTTTATCTATGGCATCTGAAGCCATAGGAATATCAGCAGTAATAACCAGATCATTTTTATCAAGTAATTCAAGGACCTTTTCATCCGCTTCGTTAAAAGCATCTCCAACTTGAATAAAATTGAAGAGATCCGATTTCGGGATGCGCATAAATTGATTGGCAACCAAAGTGACTTCTATTTTTCGTCGTCGGGCGACTTTGTAAATCACATTTTTAATTACATTAGGACAGGCATCTGCGTCCACCCATATTTTCATATTATCCTCCGAGAAGTGAGTAATTTAGAGAAGCTTTTGCATAAGTTAGCACGATCTGATTTATAAACATGCTTTATATTTTATATAATAAAACCATAAAACAGCAAGCCTAAGGCAGCTGATATAAAAAGAAAGACAACAGGATGCACTTTTTTACATTTACGCATGCCTATAAATGATAAGACCATCAGTATTAATCCAAACCAGTTAAAATCGATACCAGCATCGTTTTTTGATATGAAGATCGTTGAGTAGGCAATGGATAAAAATGCCGTAAATATAAGAGCTATAACAGCCGGTCTTAAGAAAAGGAAAACACCTATAACATATTTGTTCGATGAAAATTTCCTTGCGATATAAAAGATGCATAAAATTATAATAAAGGGTGGTAATAGTATTCCGGTTGCAGCAGAAATTACACCTAAGATCCCGGCGAGATCATATCCAATAAATGTGCCAATGTTTATTGCAAATACTCCGGGAGTACTTTCTGCGATACCTATGAAATTGATCAGGGTTTCAGCATCTATCCAGCCTTTTCCTATGACAGTAGATTGAATTAGGGGTATCATTGCGTACCCGCCGCCGACCGTAAAAAGGGAGATCTTGAAAAAACTTAAAAAAAGGTCAAGTAAAATATTCATAGCTTATTTCCCTTGTCCTTAGTGCTGTTTAGCTTATTATTTTTCTTGTATTTATCTTGGATAAATGTATAAAAAAGACCAATCAAAATAGCTCCAACAATGATAAATATATTATCGAAGCCCAATATGTTAAAAGCAGAAAGTATACTGAAAACAAGTGATATGAATAAGATTGCAAAAACTGCGGGTCTTTTTTCTTTTTTTAAAAAACCACCTAGATTTATGACAGCATTTAATACAAGTGCAGAAACTCCTGCTCGCATTCCAAGAAAGGCGTAACGCAGATATTGATTATCAAAGAATGGAGTTAAAAAAGCTGAAATTAAGGTGATAATGATAAGTGCAGGAAGCAAGACTGAAACAGATGCGATAAAAGCTCCCACAAAACCAGCTACTTTTGCTCCTAAGTAAGTCGCCATGTTTAATGCTATTGGACCGGGAGTACTTTCTGCAATAGCGATAACATTTAACATTTCTTCTGACTCTATCCATTTTTTCTTTGTAACCGCTTCCCTTTCTATGATTGAGATCATAGCATAACCACCGCCAAAAGTAAAGGCTCCTATTTTGAAAAATGTTAAAGCTAAGTCGATCAGATCAGATAGTGTGTTTTTTGATTTTTGTTTCATATTTCTAAATTTATTCCTTCAGGATCTGTAATAGTAGAGAAAATATTTTAATCATCAGTCATATCTTTTAGAATATTGGACAGGCAGCAATCTTAGCCCGTATTTTTAATTTTCCTTCAATTAAGCGCTCAGCTAATAATGTTTTTTATGCGACCGACTTTACCGTCGCTGAGTTGAACTTTTATTCCTTGTGGATGTGTTGATGAATTTGTCAGGATACGCTTTACAATTCCCCATGTCAATTCACCGGAAGGCTGATGATGCTTCTGCACTATGTCTACTTCCATGCCGACCTTAATATTGCTACGATATGTGCCATCATGATTTAACATACAATTTCCTTTTGACCTTGCTATATTTTTTACTGTTTGGAAAAAATACAAACAAATGAATATATGTATTTTAGCTGTGTTTATCCGTTTTCCTGCATAAATATACTTCCGGGACTTTCAAAAAGGTCTTAAAAGTCAACACCTTCTTGTTGTTCCTGGACACCATAACCATGCACCTGACATTCTTCCTTGGGTGCATAGCGAACATTGAAGAGTTCATATTCTACAGGACAAAAGGGTGTAGGAATAAGTTTAGTTTCTTTACAGATCTTGAACTTTCTTACTGTTGCAGGTTGTTCAAAATCCACAGCCGGAATATTCAGTTCATTGTAAGTGTCTGTCATAAAATCTGCCCAGATAGGTAAGGCAGCTTTACTACCGGTTTGCATACTACCAAGTGGAATTCTTGCGTCATCAATACCCACCCAAACTCCGCTTGCCAACAGGGGCGTAAAACCAACAAACCAGGCATCGGTATAATTGTTTGTTGTTCCTGTTTTACCACCGATTGGCACTGTAAAATTATAATCACGGGCAAGAGCTCTACCAGTACCGTATTTAATGACTGATTTAAGCATATCAACCATGAGATAAGTTGTTTCTGCAGACAAAATTTCTCTTGTTTCTCTGGGCGAACGATAAATTTCTCTACCATTACGATCCAATATGCGCTCAATGGCATAAGGTGAGTTCCAGATACCTTTGTTAGCAAAAACTGAATAAGCTGAGACCATGTCACTTAGCAAAACTTCACCTGAACCCAGAGCTAAAGAAGGATAGGCGGGTAATTCTGAGCTGATACCCATTTTTTGTGCATAATCGATCACAACCTCGGGTGTTGTTAACTGAGTAATTGCATTTGCGGCAATTAAGTTGATAGAATTTTGTAAACCGTTCCTTAAGGTCATTAACCCACCGGTACTATTATCAAAATTCTTGGGGATCCATAAAGTACCATCAGGTTGTGGAATTGCCGGAGGTTGGTTAAGAAGTTGTGTTGACGGTGAATAACCATTATCAATAACAGATGTATAAACAAAGGGTTTAAATGTAGAACCCGGTTGACGTTGAGCCTGGACTGCCCGGTTAAATTTACTTTCTTCAAAATTTCGACCACCGATCATAGACAGGATAGCTCCCGAGGAGGGATCCATAGAAAAAAGTGAGGCCTGAACAGTTTTAGGTTTAAGAGGTAAGGCAGATAGTAATGAATCCCAAACTATGGATGAAGAATCAACAAGGATAGTGTACCAGGTCTTTTGATCAAAAGTAAGAAGATCGCGTTGTAGTGAATCATTTATAAAATATGAGTATAAAGTTGTGTCTTGATAAAGAGTATCGTAGTAAAAGGAAGTATTCCTATATTTGACAAGCTTGTCATATTTGTTAGATAAGAGTGAATCCTCTTTACTGCCATCTGAATTAATATTGAAATTCAATTGATCATAGGGAGAGGAATTCTTGTTTTGAGCGACTTTATTTTTTTTAGGTGTAATGGCAATGATCGAGTAATCAGAGAAAAAGTTTAAGGGGAGTTCCTGCTTAGGGAAATACTCTTTATAGAGTTTCATTAAATAATCGGGATCACGCAATAAACTCTCATTTAAGATATCTTGTTGCCTTTCTAATTGTTTATTTATGGCTTTTCTCGCGATCTTTTGCATATCATAATTAAGCGTGGTGTATATCTGTAAACCATCACGATAATAATCAATGTCATTTCCCCGACAATATCTTGCAACTTCTAAGCGGACATATTCGGTAAAGTAAGGCGCAATTGACATGTTTTCTATGTAATTAACAGGGGTTTCAGATGAAAGAGCATCCATGAATTCCTGTTGGGTGATCTTTTTATTTTTAACCATATTTCTAAGAACAATATTTCGTCTCCATAAAGCTTTATCATGATAAAAACGCGGCGAAAAGCGTGTGGGTGCAGGTAAAATACCAATTAACATGGCTGACTCATCAAGAGTTAAGTCCTGCACTTTCTTGGAAAAATAATAATCTGTGGCAGCCTGAATACCATAACATCCATGACCCCAGAATGAAGAGTTTAAATACATTTCCAAAATCTCGGTCTTAGAGTATGAGCGCTCGATCAAAATTGCCACTATCAATTCCTGAACTTTACGCTTGATTGTTTCTTGTCGGTTGAGATGAAGTGTTCTTGCTAATTGCTGAGTAAGAGTGGAAGCACCTTGAGAACCAAATCCATTGACAATATTTAAATAAACAGCCTGGATAAAACGACGCATATCCATGCCCCAATGATTAAAAAACTTTTGGTCTTCTGTTGCCAGTACGGCATTCTTGATATAGTCGGGAATTGAATCAAGCGGGACGAGGGTTCTGTTTTTAATACCAAACTCTGTTAGAACTTTTCCATCTGAAGAATATACCGTGGAAACAATGTCAGGCTCAAATTGCTCTAATTCTTCAAGGCTTGGAAGATCACGAGAAAAATAAAATAGCGAGCCAAAGGTCACCAAAGCGATAAAAAGAAATATCGCGACTGTAATTAAGATAGATTTTTTAATTGTACTAAGCATGCGCGAAATTTATTATATATAAATCATTAATCAAAATGCAAAAATGATTTTTGTTCGAATAATAGCTCTTACAAAGCTTGCTCACGTAAAATTAGTGAAGTAGAGGCAGGGAGAACACCTCAGAAGTCAAAGATATACCATAGCCTCAAATTATCAGGGCGAAGGTGTGCCGGAATAAGAAGAGAAATTTGTGCAGACCTAATGCATTGGGTGTCTATCAGTTTTTCAACTATGAATCATCAACACCGATATGTGATTTACGAAGTCCTTGAATATCGAACAAGGAACGCCGATATGCGATTTACGAAGTTGTTGAATATCGAACAAGGAATATCGATATGTGATTTATGAAGTCCTTGAATATTGAACAAGGAACATCGATATGTGATTTGTGAAGTTCTTGAATATCGAAGAAGGAACAGCGATATATGATTTATGAAGTCCTTGAATATTGAACAAGGAACATCGATATGTGATTTATGAAGTCCTTGAAGATTGAACAAGGAACATCGATATGTGATTTATGAAGTCCTTGAAGATTGAACAAGGAACATCGATATGTGATTTGCGAAGTTCTTGAATATCGAAGAAGGAACAGCGATATGTGATTTATGAAGTCCTTGAATAGCGATTATCGTTAATTTTATTGACGAAGCTCCGGTGAAGTTGATTTTTGGTCATAATTCAAAGGGACCCTGAAGGGGTTGAATAACAGTAGAAAACAATCTTCCCATACATAAAAAGAACCCCGACGGGGTTCAATAAGTTAGGCTTTATACTTATCTAAAAACTCTATTACAAACTGCCTGAGCAATTTTATAATATAAAAAAACATCAATTACCCCGCACTTTAGTGCGGGGTAAACAGCTATCAATATATCGGGCTTTAGCCCAGAAAAATTATTTCAATTTGGGGTTAAAACCCCATTTATGTGTGGTGGTTTTTACCCACGAGCTTAAGCCCGTGGTAATTGATAAAAAGAGAGTGTTTATGACTCTTAGGATTTTGTGATCATCGATATATGATTTACGAAGTCCTTGAATATCGAACAAGGAACATCGATATGTGATTTATGAAGTCCTTGAAGATTGAACAAGGAACGCCGATATATGATTTACGAAGTTGTTGAATATCGAACAAGGAATATCGATATGTGATTTATGAAATCCTTGAATAGCGAACAATGAACAGCGATATGTGATTTACGAAGATTTCAAATATCTTAATCTCAACTTTAAGCTTATCCTCAACCATAAGCTCAAGCTTTCAAACATGAATTTATCTATTCTTGTTGTTCAAGCTTAAAAATAAGTGTAAATTTAATGCTGAATATGGAGGAACTATGACGAGATATGCAATTTATCCCGGAACATTTGATCCCATTACATATGGGCATTTAGATATTATTAAAAGAGCTGCTAAACTTTTTGATAAAGTTGTTGTTGCGGTAGCCCAAAACACCGGGAAAACACCCTTGTTTACAATGAAAGAAAGAAAAGATATGATCCTTGAATCTGTCAAGAATATTGATGGCGTTGAAGTTGATACTTTTTCCGGATTGATAGTTGATTACTGTCAGCAACAAAATGCCACGGCCTTGATCAGAGGATTGCGAGCAGTTTCAGATTTTGAATATGAGTTTCAAATGGCATTATTAAACAGGAAGTTAAACCAAGATGTTGAATCAGTATTTTTAATGCCAAAGGAAAAATTTACCTATTTAAGCTCTTCTATGATAAAAGAGATCGCAACTTTTGGTGGTAATGTATCTTGTTTTGTACCAGACCATGTGAAGGAAAAATTAATAAATAAATTTGAGATTAAGGAGAAGTAATGGCCCCTATTGAACGCTTAAGAGAACGTGCTATCAAAGAAACTGATGTACATGTCGTACTTCCGGAAGGGAAAGATCCGCGCGTAGCTGCTGCAGCTGCAGCAATAGTAAGTAAAAATATTGCTCAGGTAACTATCTTAGGTACCGAAGAAGAATTATTAGCATCTGCTAGTGAGGCCGGTGTGTTTTTAGATGGGGTTGCACAGGTAGATCCTAAACAGGATCCAAATTTTGAAGCATATGTTACTGAGTATGTTGAATTACGCAAGAAAAAAGGTATGACACCTGATAAAGCTCGTGAAATTATGAATGATCCAACTTTTTTTGCTGCTATGATGTTGCGCATGGATCGCGCTGATGTATGTATTTCGGGTGCATTGAATCCGACTGCACATGTTTTGCGTGCCGGTTTGCAAATCGTTAAAACAGCTCCCGGCGTTTCTACTATGTCCTCAGATATGATAATGTTCTCTCCGGACAAGCGTCCTCCTCTTTCATTTGCAGATTGCGCTGTTAATCCAAATCCAACAGCTGAACAATTAGCAGAAATTGCTTTAGGTACAGCCGAAACACATAAAGCTATTTTTAATGTAGAACCTGTTGTAGCGATGCTGTCTTTTTCTACCAGAGGATCTGCAAAACATGAATTAGTGGAAAAAGTCCAAAAAGCATTTAAAATAGCCCATAAAACTGCTCCCGGACTAAAAATTGATGGAGAAATGCAAGCGGATGCCGCTATTGATAAAGCAGTTGCCATGAAAAAAGCTCCCGGTTCATTGGTAGCAGGTAAGGCAAATGTTTTAATTTTTCCCGACTTAAATGCCGGTAATATTGGTTATAAGTTAGTTCAGCGCTTTGCCGGTTATGAAGCAATTGGGCCTATTCTTCAGGGAATGAATAAGCCAATTCATGATCTCTCACGCGGCTGCTCTGCTGAAGATATTATTAATCTTACTGCAGTCGCGGCTCTTCAGGTTAAGTAGAGATGCAATGCATTGCATTTGTATAAGAAAAACAGAGTAAGGAATTATTTCTCAACCTCAGCCTTAACCTAAAATATAAGGAATTGCATGAAATTTGTAGATTTTGCACAGATTGAAGTCACGGCCGGAAATGGAGGCGCTGGTTCCGTCAGTTTTCATCGTGAAAAATTCATGCCTAAGGGTGGTCCGGACGGCGGTGATGGTGGTAATGGCGGTTCTGTGATCTTTCTTGCAACTTCCCAATTGCACACACTTCAGGATATCAGATACCATCGAAAATATAAAGCTGAAAACGGGCGAGCAGGTGAGGGGAGAAATCGATCCGGTAAAAAGGGAAATGATATCGTTATTAAGGTTCCCGTTGGTACGCTTATCAAGAATCTTGAAAATGGTGAGATCGTCGCAGATATGCTTGAAGATGGACAAAAGTTTCTTGCGGCAAAAGGTGGAAATGGCGGATGGGGAAATCAGCATTTTGCAAATTCTGTTAATAAAGCGCCTCGTTATGCTAAGCCGGGACTGCCCGGTGAATATTTAAAACTTGAATTAGAACTCAAGATTTTAGCTGATGTAGGCTTGGTAGGATTTCCTAATGCCGGCAAAAGCACCTTGCTTTCGGCTGTTTCGGCCGCTAAACCAAAGATCGCAGATTATCCCTTTACAACTCTGGTCCCTAATCTTGGTATTGTAAAATATGGTGATTTTGGATCTTTTGTTATGGCAGATATTCCCGGACTCATCGAAGGTGCGCATCTTGGAAAAGGATTAGGGGGCCAGTTTCTTCGCCATATTGAGAGGACCTCAATTCTTTTGTTTATGGTCGATGTTAATGAAGATGATATTAAACTTACGTATGAAACTTTATTAAAGGAGTTAGCTTCTTTTAACAAAGAATTGCTGCATAAACCACGGATTCTGTGTATTACCAAGATGGATTCTGTTGATATCAATGCATACGAAGATGAATTTGAAGTAGATATAGAGGTGATGCATATTTCTTCAGTAACGCGTTATAATATTGATAAACTAATCTATAAATTAGCCGAATATGTGGAATAAAAAGTTTACATGAATATCTCATACAGAGCCACATAGAAAACAACTACGATTTAATAGAACCCTAAAGGCTGGATCTCCAGCCTTTTTTCTTGGACAATTATTTTTTAGGTTTAAAGATCCATTCAATAATTCCATATTTATCCTTCATCCTTAGAATCCTATATTTGTCCCAATAACTTTTTAATCTCCTTTAAAATCAGCTAGTGCTAGTTTATGCAATAGTTCAATAAATATATTGAAAAAGTGTGACATAGGTCACATTATCAAGCTATTACAAATAATCCTTTGCTAATAATTCTAAGCTTTATTAAATTTTAGCGTCTTTCAAGAGGGGGGATGAAATACCCTCATATAAGGACAGAATAAAATAACTGAACATCGCTTAAAGTGTCTTTTATGAGGGTTTTTTATGGATATTTCGACTCTTTCAATTATGTGCGTAGAAGATATCGGTCCGCGGACCTATTTTTCTCTCATTCAGGCTTTTGGCTCAGCAGAAGCAGTTTTACAACAAGATAAGAGCTCTCTGATGCAAGTCAAGGATATTAGAGAATCCCAAGCTGATGCTATTGTAAACAAAATATACCAAAAAATGCTTGAGAGGCAACTTGAGCAATCGCGAAAAAAATCGGTTAAAATTATTACCTATGGAGATGAAGATTATCCGGATATTTTACGACAGATCTATAATCCACCTCTGGTACTTTTGTATCAGGGAGAATTTTCAGAAAAGGATGATCCGGCTTTTGGTATTGTTGGTATGCGATATCCCGACGATTATGGTAAGCAAATGTGCTACACTATTGCCAGTGATATTGCTAAAAAGGATATATGCATTGTAAGCGGTATGGCTAAAGGAATAGACTCAATAGCTCATCGTGCTGCCTTAGACCATGGTGCGCGAACTATTGCGGTGATGGGGACGTCTTTTGATATTATTTATCCGGCCGAAAATAAGCATTTGTATCGAGAGATCAGAAAAAATGGAATCGTATGTACAGAAACTCTTTTCGGGCGTCAGCAGGTTCCTGCACATTTTGTCCGCAGGAATAGAATAATCAGTGGACTCAGTAGAGGAGTTCTTGTTGTTCAGGCAGGTCATAAAAGTGGGGCACTCGTGACTGCATTTAATGCTAATGAGCAGAATCGCGATGTTTTTGCTGTTCCGGGTGATGTGCTCAAAGGGCGACATACCGGTTGCCACAGATTGATCAAATTGGGAGCTAAGATCGTTGAAAAGTCGGAGGATATTTTATGTGAATATCCTTTTATTCAGGATAAAATGAAAGCGCAGGGCGATCTTTTCATTCAGGGTCAGATCAAAAAGAAATTATCTAAAGAAGAAGAGAGTGTTCTCACTGTTCTTAACAAAGAAGGCGTTCATATTGACATGATATTCTATAAATGTGATCTTGATCGAGCGGCTATCATGAAAGCTCTTCTGGATATGGAGTTGAAAGGATATATAAAAAGGGGGAAAGGAAATTATTATTCGAGGAACATTTAAAAGACAAGAAACAAAGGACAAATAATACAGGCACTGAGCCCAGGAAATATAAGAAGGCGACGATTTAAGCATGAACTATAAACTTTAAGAGGGGTTTATCAAATAAAAGGTATCATCCTAAAAAGGGGGGAGGTAAAAGATATTCATAGTTTATGCAAAGGGTACTCTGAATGAATCTAATCCCATCGGGACAACAGTTTTTAGCTATATGAAATGATTTTAAAAACAAGCTCCATAGAAGCGACTTATTTTGTAGTAGAATGGTATTACAACATTGAATGAATCAGTCCCATAGGGACGACATTTTTGTTGTATAATGGACATACATCATAGTCAAGCTCCATAGGAGCGACACTTTTTGGGAGGGAAAAATGGCAAATACCTATTCACAATTATACGTTCAAGTTGTGTTTACAGTTAAATATAGAGAAAATCTTATTAAAGAAAAGTATAGAGTAAAACTTGAAAAATATATTTCAGGGATAATTAAAAACAGAAACTCAAAATTATTGGCAATTTATTGTAATCCTGACCATATACATATTTTAATTGGATTAAATCCTGACGTATCTGTATCGAGTCTTGTACGTGATATTAAAGCAAATTCTTCAAAATGGGTAAACCAAAATAAATGGTTTATAGGGACTTTTAGATGGCAGACTGGATATGGTGTGTTTTCATATTCTAAACCAGAAATTGATAATGTTGCAAAATATATATTAAACCAGCCTACACATCATGAAACATTATCTTTTAAAAAAGAATACTTGAATTTGTTAAATAAATTAGACATCACCTATAATGATGAATATTTATTTGATTGGTTTGATTAATAGCGTGTCGCTCCTATGGAGCTAAATAATGATTATAATAATCCAAGACCTAGAAAGTTATCGTCCCTACGGGACTAAATAATAATACCCCTTGTGTGAAATAGAGTGTCATTGACATTTCGCCCAAAATGAGGAGCGTAAGTGACGAATGTAGCGGAGAAATCTCAAACTTTAGGATTAAATTTATATCAAAAAGAACTATTTAATTTTAAAATTCACAATTTCATGTTAATAATTTAAATTTAATGAAATTTATTTTTGTTTCACACAAGGGGTAAATAATTATATAATTGCTTAGAGGTATAATTATTTTTGATCATTAAAATTTTTGAAAAATATTCAATTATATTCCGTATGAACAAAACCCTTGTGGCTGTATGAAATGACTATTCAAACAAGCTCCATGAAGCGGTATATCTTAGTCCTGTAGGGACTTGATGTCTATAGAGAAAATGATAAGATCTAATAAATAAGCTCCATAGGAGCGACTTATTTTGTAGTAGAATGGTATTACAACATTAAATGAATCAGTCCCATAGGGACGACATTTTTGTTGTATAATGGACATACATCATAGTCAAGCTCCGTAGGAGCGACACTTTTTGTATCTAAATGATATATCATAAAACGAGCTCTGTAGGAGCGTATTATTTGTAGCAAGAATAAACCGACATATTTTTCAGCTCCATAGGAGCACATATTCATATTTACAATTTATTCTTGCCACAAAATAATTATTTCTGCGAAGTTTAGTAAGCAAAATCTATTTATCAGAAACTATATTTTATTTTTGTATAGATTATTGAGTTATCCTGGTATTGACCAAATTGTCCATCGCGGTCACCCACAAAAATATTAGCACCTATTAGTAAAGAGAAGCTATCGTCAAAATCGTATGTTATTTTTGGGCGGATAAGGGCATCATTATTTGACAAACCAATATATGAGAATAGTTCTAAATGAAGTGTTTCTCGCAAGGTATTATAACGAGCTACAAAAGTTGCGGTATTTTGAAATTTATCTTCACTTATAAAATCATTATGCTCTAAAATATATTTTTGAATAAATTGCGTGCTGAATACAACACCAGCAATATTAAAATCTAATCCAACAACATAATTTAGGTAGTCTTTTTGAATTAAAGCATCAACAGCGCTGGGATCTTCGGTTTGGAAATATTTACCATTATAATACGCACCTTCACCTCGGAGTACAACTCCCAGGATTTCTGCACCGAATGAACCTCCTGCAACTGCAAGCCTATGATGTTGAGGCGTAATGTTTAAACCGCTTAGCATGGGTTTTGGGGGTATTGTACTATTGTTCATTGTAAATTGCTTCTGGACATGCATACTTGGATTATCGTCCCAGGTATAGCCTCCCATAAGTTCAAAATCAAGTTTTGAGGTCATCGCAGACCATTTTAGAAATACTTCGCTGTTTTTCAATGATGGATTTATGCCACTTTGGCTCCAATCAAATACAGGTGTTACAGGAAACTCAGGTTCAATATACCATATTGAGTTGGCATCCGGACGGATTGTGGGGGCAAATTGAGGAATCCAAATAGCTTCGATCGTGCTATTCCCAATGTAATAATTCAATTTTGCCGAAATAATTCCCCTTCGTATTTCATCAAAATCGGGCAGTAGAAATTCCGATAGATTTAGCGGTGAAACAATATCGGTAATAAACACGCCATCAGCTTTTCCCCATACAATTTGCTGTTTTCCAAGACGTAGATCAAAATTCTTGAAATACATGTCCATATAGATCTCTCTTAGATCTACTGACAAGCTGTCTTGATTATTAAGGTAAGCTATAGGATTCGCTTTTATAGCTACATTATTTCCACGTTTTTCAAAATTGAGATTTAATGTTTGTTGCACGATAGAAAAGTCGCCATTTTTTACATTAACACCTTCGTATGTTCTTCCAAATCCGGATATATCTATGCCTTGTGCTATCGCAAATTGACTAAATAATAATATAACCAGGAGTATAGTTACTTTAATTTTCATGGATGTAAATTTCATTTATATGCCTCGTGTCATCATGCGTTCAGTGAATTTATTTTCAGATATTCCTGTATTGATATTAACATTATTTAGAATGATCGTGGTGGAATGATCTTTTTGTACATTTATCATTTCTGAATGTGTAATGATATATAAGTTAGATATTTCTTCCATTTTTTTGATCTTAAGAATTTTAAGTAATTCTTCATCTTCATCGAAAAATTCTTTTTTAACACCAATAAAAGTGTTTTTATCTATCCATGTGATTGTCTTTGAATACATATAATCTTCGTTTACAGATTTACTCTCAATGACATAACATTCTTTTTCGTTTACGATTTCTTCGCGAAGTAGGGTGTGAATATCGGAATTGATCTTTCTACCTCCGAGATCATCGAAAGTAAAATCAGAGCCCATAAAGTAGTCGCTTTTACTATCGCTTGAAATTCGTTTCACTTTTTTTAAAGCGGGTAAATATATCCATTGGTCATCAGATTTGTCGCTATCGTAAGTCCAATTCATAAATGATGTATTTTTTACATCGGCGGGAGAAACGAAAAACATAATGCTTTTTTCTTTATCACCCATATCTTTAGAGAATTGTTGAATTTTTCTGACGCGAGTTTGACCATTCTTGTTAGTGAGCGTCATGGTAAGCATGGCCGTTTGATCAACAGCAGAGGGACGATTATAGGTTTTTTCTATTATTTGAGTTCCTGTTAAAGGTGTATTTGCACTTAAACTTGATAGCAATACAAATGTTGTAACGATAATTGCTTTAAATAATTTCATTTATTATCCATCCTTTTTGATTTATTTGGTTTTTTCTTGAAATACAGATTGCTTAAGTAAAGTAATACCGGCATGATGGTGAGAGTCCCCACAAGACTGGTGAACATATTCAATGAGACCAAAGCTCCTAACTCGCGGTTTGGTGGAAAAACGGAAAACAGTAATACAAGGAATCCTGCAATAACAATGATAGCGTTATATATAATGGATTTCCCTGAATGAGCCATGCTTAGTTGTACAACTTCCATTTTGTTGTCTGTTTTTGATGCATAAGATCGGTATCGTTCCAAAAAGTGAACAGCGTAATCGATACCTATACCAATAGCAATACTCGAAAGCAGGGCGGTAGTCGTACTTAATGGAATATTTAAAAATCCCATGATGCCAAAACTAATAAGCGCCGTTATAACAATTGGGACAGAGCTTATTAAACCTATTTTAATGCTTTTAAACATACTAGAAAGCAAGACAATGATGATCAGAAGAGAGAGGGCTAGACTTTTAATTTGTCCTTCTAAGATCAGATCAGCAAAGACAAGTGCTTTATAACCACTGCCGGCATAATTCATGCTTATGCCTAAATCTTTAAAATCATCTTCATAATTATGAATGATACCGAGAACCGAGTTAATAGATTTAGAGTCATCTTTTTTAAGTTGAAAGCTTACATTTATTTTCTCGTAATTGTAATCGACGACTTTATTCAGATTTTCCGGATCACCGGACATTTCATAGAGCAATAAATACTGAGCAATCATGTTTTTATCATCTGGAATAGTATTATAGGCTTCCAGATCAGCATTCATTACTTTATTCATTCTATTCATATAGTCCGCAAGCGAAAAGGTATTACCTACAACATTGAGTTGACTGCTTACATCTTTTTGTAGTTTATCAACCAATTTCAAGACCTGAGGTTCTTTGAATGCACCTTTTGTCCCACTGGCATCAAGTATTAAGTTTAAAGCACTTGTTCCACCAAAATTTTCATTAATAAATTTATCGGTTTGAACAATATTACTGTCTTTTTCAAACTTATCGAGAAAACTAGAGTTGATCCACAGTTTCTGGATACCGATCAGGGAAAGGGCAATGATTAAAACGGCCGTAATAATGGATATGTATTTATGTTTAATGATACCTGTGGCAAAGTTATTGGCTAATTTTGAGTTCGAATGGCCTTCTTTGTCCTTATCATGGTTGATTTTTTTAGCTTTTGGCAAGCCAAAGATCATAACTCCGGCCGGTAAAAATATCAATGATAAAGCCATAGCAGTTAGGACACCAAAGGCGGTAAAAATACCAAAATATTTAACCGGAAAAACCTGAGATGTCAGCAGTGAAATAAAGCCCACAGCCGTTGTCACGGATGTCATAACGACCGGTTTCCACATGTGCTTGATCATATCCTTTGTCGCTTCTAATTTTGAAGTATTAGGATTATGGTCAACATAGGTATGCAGATGAATATACAAGTGGATACCGTAAGCGACTCCTATGGCTATGAGCATAATAGGAATTAAAGTTGACACTGCATAGATGGGGATACCCACGGTGGCCATAAGACCAAAGGCCCAAATGGTAGATAGGAAAACAACGCCCAAGGTAATAAATGTGCCTTTTAAACTTCTTAAGGTGATGAATAAAACAGCAATGATCACCAAAATAACGATAGGTACCATTTTTTGCATATCAGCCGGACCTAATAAGGCCATTTCTCCTTCCACAATGGGACGTCCGGCTACATGAATCTTAATGTCATCCGTTTCTGATCGCTCAGCTGACTTTAAAATTTTATCGTAGAAATCCATGGTAAAGACATCTTTGCCTATTTCGGCCATAATGATAGTGACTTGTTCATTTTCGGAAATCATTCGTCCAAAGATCATGTCATTTTTACGCACACTTTCTTTTAGATCAGCCAATTTTTCTTCAGATCTGGGTACACGTTTATAAAAGCGCTTTACATCCATCCCGTCCTCGGATCCCACGATATTATCTGCATTGTAAAGGGATCTAACATTCGATTTTTCAATTTCATCAAAATTTTGAAAGCGCTTGGTCAATTGCTTTAAGGTATCGAGGGTTTCAGTATTAAATATACCATTTTTATTTTCGACAGCGATGATAATACCATCATTTATGTTAAACCATGATTCAGCTTTATCGCTATAAACAAATGCCGGATGATCTTTGGGCATGTATTTATCTAAATTGGTTTCCATTCTTGTATTTTGTTTCATTTCAAAAATAAAAAATGTCGTGATTACTAAAATGATTATCATCGTTAGCCATTTATAGTTGAGTAATTTGTATAGGAATTTTTCCATTGTTATTGTCTTATGGGGTTTTGTGTTTGTAAAAGTAAGGGGTATTCACAAGTATCAATTTTGTGACTTAATTTTCTAAAATAATGAGCTTGAATGATTTAATAAGCTTTTCTCCTTCTAATTTTAAATTGAAATGATGTTCACTTGAATCCCAACGTTTCATCATTAGACGAAAGGAGCCCATTAACATGAGGGCTAAAATTCTTTTATCTATATCAGAGCGAATATTCCCACTTTTCTGACCTGTTTTAAGAATATGTTCAAGATTCAGTTGAAGCATATCCTGTATTTCACAGATATTGTTTTTTAATGATAATTCATTTCTAAATATTTCTTCAGAAAACATGACTGAAATAAGTGTAGGTTGTTCATCGAAAATATTTAGTAATTGTATAAACATAGTGGCTATTTTATCGGCAGTACTTCCACCTGCATTTGAATGAGTCGAAGAAATTGTTTCTACTACTACTTTAAAATTATTTAAAATGGTTTTTAAAATATCGGTTTTACTTTTAAAATGGCGATAGAGTGCTGGTTCTGAAATCCCTATCTTTTCGGATAAGTTTTTTATTGTAAATCCCTGGATGCCTTTTTGAGCGATAAGCCCAATTGAACTATTGAGTATTTGAGTCTGTCTTTTTGTTTGCATAATGTTTTCCTTTCGACGGTGAAGTTAGTTAGTGTTCACTAACATTCCAAATAGTATATTGATTTTTTGGGAATTAGTCTAAAATAGGGGAAGATTAGAGCACTGAGCACTGAGCAAGATGAGAGGGAGATAAGGAGAAAGCGTTAAATAGAAAATAATATAACGATGAACTCTAAATGATGAATGTTTTAGTCACATCGCGACGATAGATATGTATTAATCACATAAAGTATGGAGAAAGTAATAGGCTTTTAATAAACATCATTAGTGGCAACAAAACCATAGCTACTCACCAGCATACCAACAAAAAATAAGCGAAACTCGCTAGAGAAGGTAAGTTATATAGCGAAAAGCTACCTGAGAGGGTGGTTAGTATGCTAACTTTCAAAGTGTGCTAATTATTGGGAGAAGGTCACTTCCAATACCACACCGAATTGGATACGATTGGATCTGCTGTTGAGGGTAAGGCTTCGCAATCAGTTCTTGATGCTTTAACTACAATTGTTGCTGGAAAGGCATCAAATACTCCAGGAACAGGAATGAAATCTGAAACCGGTGGAAAACTGGCTCCAAATTTGAATTTGGATTATTTAGAAGTAGATGGCGATGGAAAAATCGTTGTTAAACAGCAATTTGCTAGTGAAGACATTCTTTCTAATTCAAAATCGCTCATTGAGAACATGATGCTCATTCAGGTAGCTATCCAAAACATTGATGGCATAGGGTCGGGAGGATCAGTATCCTTTCTTAATCTTACTTTACGAGAATCGCATATTTCCTCAGTACCACTAGGGCAGGCACAGCTGTATTTCTACTATTCTGATCCGGTTGAAGCATCTGGGACATATGGTCTTTATGTAGCTTATAATGTTGATGGATCCACAGTCCAATATACAATAAAAGAATCTACATGGGGGTGGTGGCGGAGGCGGAGAATAATAACATATAAGTCACTGTAAATAATTGAATAAGCTATCAATAGTATTATATAATCAATATATACCAGTTATAGCATGTGGTAAATAATTGTTGACATTAATAAATTATTGGGATAATTTGTTTCAAAATTAATTATTGATGTTGAAAAAGTGGACATGGATACGATTTCCATCTAACCAAAGGATAAAGAAAATGAAAAGAGCATTCGTACTCGTACTGGTTCTTGTATGCTCTTGTTTTGCTGGAATGAGCAAAAGCGTTAGTTTCTCGAATTCCGAGTTAAACATCTCAGGGGCTGTAAAAGCTGAAGATGGCAATAATTATTTAGAGATTGGTTATGGTAATGGTAAAAAAATATTAGAGCCGGGTAAGCCTAGCTTACCCGTGGTCTACAAACAATATATTATGTCAGCTAATGAAATTCCAATTGGTGTTATAAGTACTAAAGAAAAAACATCTATGCATCTATTGGAATATCCCGTAATGCCCGCACCTGGGAGACAAACAGTATTGGGTGAAAAACAAAATAATGGTTTTGAAGAACCAGATTCTGAAGTATATAATTCAAATGAATTATATCCCCCAAAGCCCGTTGAAATTATTCACGATGGCTGGATGGGAGAGAACCATATTGTAAAAATCGCTATTTATCCGGTTCAATATGATCCGAGTAATGGTCAGTGCATTTTAAACGAAAATATTGACTTTGAACTTCAAACACAAATAGGTGCGAAATCTCAAATAAGAGTTCAATATCGTAGTCAAAAAATGCAAGAGGTACATGACAGGGCACTTGCAAAAATAGTAGATAATCCTGAAGATATTGTGGCTTATGGTAAGAGACCCTCAACTTCAATGGGGAAAGCTAGTGTTTCAAGTACACTAACATACTATGATTATGTGATTATAACTGAAAGTGATTTGACATCATACTTTGATGGTTTTATTGAATGGAAGACTCGTAAAGGTATTGAGATCGGCGTTGTAACTATTGAAAGTATACTTAGTACTTATACAAACGGGGATCTTATTTCGGATATTAATGATGATGCCGGTTCAATGAGACAATATCTTTCAGATGCATACTCAAATGGAACAACTTTCGCATTATTAGCTGGAGATGAAGACGTTTTACCTTATAGGGAAGGTTGGGGGTATGGCCCTAACTGGCTAGGTACTTGGACCTATATTCCTATTTTAGCTGATCTGTATTTTTCTGATTTTACAGCAGATTGGAATTACGATAATGACGCTAGATATGGTGAAACAGCTGTTACTCAAGAATTGGATATTTATCCTGAGATATATGTAGGCAGAATATTAATTGATTCCGGCCCTGAAATTGAGAAATGGGTAAGGAAAGTATTAATTTATGAACAGGATCCGGGAAGAGGAGATCCAGATTATGTTAAAACAGCGTATTTTTCTCAAGCAGATCAAATGCAAAGTGCCGATTGGGCAGGGACAATTGAAAATTATTTAGATGTACTTAGTTTTACAACAACTATTGTTGAAGAATATCCATCGTACAATAGTTTGACACCTACATCACCAACAGCACCAGAAATTATTAGTGATCTTCAAGAAGGATATGGCATTGCAAGTTTAATGGGGCACGGATCGCCTCACCAAATATCTGTTCGAACGCCTGGTGTTAATGCTGGACCTTGGTGGGATCAAGTTACCACATTTGAAGATATGGCTGATGGTAGTGGGCAAACGGGTGGAGCTTTCGAAAGCCTGGAAAATTATGGTTATCCAGGAATTCACTATAGTATCAGTTGTAGCAATTGTGAGTTTATTACTGATATGTGCAGTGGTGCAAGAAATTTCCCCGAAATGTATATGAACGACAGCGAAGCCGGTGGTATAGCATACTTAGGTAACACTCGACATGGATGGGTTTCAGCTTCACTATACTTGTTTGAAGATTTCGTTGATTTGCTCAATGATGGTGGTACTGAATCAATAGGTATTCTAGAAGGAGATTCTAAAACAGCATCAACAGACAGATATCTTTGGTTAAGCCATAACAACTTTGGTTGTCCAGAAACTAAAATATGGACTGATACTCCAGATGAGTTTACAGGCGTTACCATAACAGATAATACAACATATATCACTGTAAACGCAGGGGAAACGGGTTGTGATATCACTGTAAGTGCTGAAGATCCTGACGATTACTGCTTGACATCAACTAATACCCAAAGTTATAGTTTTACTACATCAGAACGCCCCCTTTACGTAGTAATAACCAAAGATAATAAACTACCATATGTTACTATGGTTGGTTTGGGTAATATTACAAGTAATGTAACGTTAAGTAATAATTTTGCTTATACATTTAATAATGATATTACCGTTTCTTCAACGGGTACTTTGAATATTGAACCGGGTACAACGATAAAATTCGCTGAAGATAAAGAGCTACAAGTATATGGTGACTTGAATGTTGATGGTACTGAAGATTGCCCGGTAATATTTACCTCTGACGACCTTGATGGGGGAATTGGCTATTGGGATGGTGTTAGGGCATATACTGGTGGAGAAATCAATGTTGACAATTTACATGTATTTAATGCATATACTGGGATTCGAGGTGAATATGCTATAATGGATATTGATAGTTGTTTAGTAGAAAACAATAGTTATGGCATTATGGCTTCAAATTGTACTGGCAGTAATTCATGTACAGTCACAAATAGTATAATAGATGGCAATACTTCATATAGTGTACGTTATTATAACGCTGATGGCACTATCTCAAATAATAGTATTTCTGATGCTGCACGAGGTATCTATGCCAGAGGTGATGTTAATATAATTAACAATGAATTGAGTGATTTCCAGTATGATGGTATTTGGTGTCTGTCGTATGATGGAGATATTCAATTTAATGATATCTCTGATTGTAGATATGGTGTGTACTTGTCATCTTACGCGTCTGGTGATCTACAAAACTGGTGGTCTATGGATAAACCAGGCAGCAGTGCTGAAAACAATGTGTTTTCGACACCTATGACATCATGTATAAATATTGGATCTACATCTACTCCTAACTTAGGTACTATGTTCGAGATTGATACTGATGTTGAAGCTGGTTGGAATGTATTTTGTGATCCTACAAGTTATGATGTGATATCATCTAATGCCAGCACCATTAAAGCTGAAGGTAATTGGTGGGGTAGTACAAGGTCAATATCTGGAAGTGTTGACTATACATATCAGGCTGGAGAAATTATTGCTATCTTCGGCAAAACGAAAGCTTTAAGCGAAAATGAAATCCTATTTAATCAAGCGTATAGGCTTGAGCGGGATTCCCTCTATTCAGAAGCTGCCGTGCTCTATCATTCGATAATAGAAGATAATGCCTACAATGATGATATAGTATATGTCCAGAAATCAATGAATCGAATGCGCGGTTGTTATAGAAAACTTAATGCATACTCCGACTTAGAAGAAGCGTTAAAAAGTTTATCAACTAAGTATCCAGATACATATGTGTCTGCAATGGCAAAGAGTATGAATGCAGCACAGCTTTCTATAAAGAAAGATCATACGAGTGCGCTTAACAATTTGGATGATGCTGTCAAAGAGTTTGTCGATCTGAATTTAAATGAAGCAGCAGCATATTCCCTATTTGATAAATATGAGCTATTAGAGTACCTTTCGACAGGTGAAGATAATCTAAATAAATCTGCATTATCAAGTGCGCTTACAAATTGCAAGGATCGTTTATTAGATGAATTTGATGGAACAGAAGTAAGTGAAATATTAAAGGAAATGTTAAACGAGCAAGGGCCAATTCAAAGTGCTCAGCCCAAAGAATTTGAACTTGGTTCACCTTATCCGAATCCTTTCAATCCTGTTATCACAATACCTTATGATCTGCCATTTGAAACTCAGGTGAATATCCATGTATTTGATATAACCGGTAGAAAAGTACAGACACTGCTTAGTGAAGTTCAAACTGCTGGAGGTTATTCTCTGAATTTTAATGCTTCTCATTTGGCAAGTGGCATGTATTTTATTAAATTTGAGAGTTCAAATTACCAAACTGTTCAAAAAGTAATGTTATTGAAATAAAAGGTGCTTAAATGAAAAAAACGAAATTGATCCAGATTCTAACTATATTGTTAATTGTTCTTAAACCGTTGTTTTCATTTGATACCTTGAATTGTATTGCACATTTTGAACATATTCCCCCAATGACAACAGGGTCGCAAATGTTACCTGTTGTCTTGGGGGATATTAATGCTGACGGTTATGATGACTGGGCATTCAAATATCGAGATAGAAATATTTATTTTTCCAGGGACTCTGTTTATTTATACATGGGCTCTGATTCAATTAATTTTACAGAGGACTACAAAATTCAGGCAAGAGAATTTGGGAATGTTGGGGACATAAATGGCGACAGCTATGATGATATAGCTTATATGTCAATTGATTATTATGCTCTTCAGATGTTAGAAGACGACCCAGTAATTAAAATATTATATGGTGGCCCAAATTTTGATCTTATTCCGGATGATAGTTGTAAACTAACAAATGTTAAAGGATTACAGTTAATTCAATTTGAACCTTTTAATCGGATTGGTGATATAAATGGGGATGGTTATGATGATTTATGCTATGGTCCTAGAGAATACTCAGGAGCATTTTTATACAAGGGATCAAATCTGGAATATCAGGATCATATTCGTCTCAGTATATATTTAGGAGGAGATGATTTATCATGGATGCCTGATACGACAATTACACCTCCCAGATTTTTGCTTAATTCGGATTCCCATGGATATGATTGGTACAATTGTACCGGTTTAGGTGATATAAATCATGATGGCTATGATGATTTCAGCATGCAATACTTTGAAATTTGTATTCCAGCTTCTGGAGCTAAATTATGTGATTCGGTAATGTATGTCTATTATGGTAATAATGATTTGTCGAACATTATAAATAGTGTTGACACTTTGGTAGTCGGAGATATTCGTGGAGAACTGGGTAAAATATCTGATGTATATTCGAAAGCATTTTTTTGTCAAAATAAAGACACTTTAGAACAAATTCCCGGTATGAATATTGTGTATGGAAATGATATGAATGCTTTTGTAATGCATTATAATAAAAATGATATTGGAAATATAACCCCAGGCGATATTAATAATGATGGCTACAATGATTGGATTATTTGGGATAATAATGATGCTCAAATAAAAGGTTACTTTGGTGGCTCACAACTTGATAATGAATTTGATTTTATTACTCCAGATGCATTTGTTTTTAACTGTGGGACAGAGAATGAGTATTATGATAAAGAGTCAAATTTCTATATTCTGGGAGACATATGTGGTGATGGGTTTGATAAGATACTTTTCACTGAAAAAATTGATGATCAATATTATGATCTTTATTGTTTTTCATACAATGAAGTAAAAACCCGTATAAAGGATATTGTACCTGAAAGTTATGAATTGCTTACCATATACCCCAATCCTTTTAATCCTACCACAACAATTGAATATCATTTGAGCACTTCAGGAAATGTTGATTTGAGTATTTATAACGTACTTGGAATGAAGGAAGTTACTTTGTTTAATAATACTCGTGAAGTCGGTAGTTACAACTTGCAGTTTAACGCCCAATCATTAGGATCTGGTATTTACCTTTGTGTCTTACAAGTTAACAATGAGATTGTTAGTACTAAGAAACTCCTTCTGATGAAGTAATTACTGACCTTCTCCCTATAAATCGGACAGTTTGATCTAATAGTATACTTTATGACCCTCAGTAAGTAATCTATCCAGTTCTAAACACCTGTAAAATATCACTTTACCACACTAAAAAATTCACCAGTCAGTTTTTGGTCACCTTGCCTTATAACACATTGATTATCAACAGTGAACAGAGTACTGAAAATCCCTGTTCCCTAGGAATAATAATTCTAGTTTTGTCGAGACGATATTTTTAAAGCTCCGTAGGAGCGAAAGCAGTGTTGGATTTGGAGCTAAAATGATATGTGAAGCAAAGGAAAGTGGGTTTTTATGTAAAGTGGATATGAAAATTTAATATATTTCGTATTATGAATAGATCTCTTCCAGCCTTCTCCGTCAGTTGACGGATTCGGGGGACAGGCCGCTACACTACGTTCCGGTCCCATGCTTCGCTAAGGCTTCGCAGGGCAGGCGAGATGACACACCTACGCCAAGGCTACGGTGTGCAGGCAACATACATTTCATCTATTCATCATTCATTATCCATCATTCATCGTTCATAATTTCTTCCAGTGATTCCACCCAAAGCTCATATCCCTCAAGCGTCAAATGAATCCCATCTTTTGTGAGCTCGGGTTTGATCAATCCGTTTGGGCTGACAAAAGCGGAGTAAAGGTCTATGACCGGATAATGTCCCGTGGCTTCATGTGATTTAATAATATCATTTACGATAATAATTGCCTCTTTGACGGGTTCAAGATCTGTGGGGAGGACAGTTTGGATGTAAATTTTTGTTTTGGGACTTTTTCGATGGATTTCATCCGCGATCTTGAGAATATTTTTTCCCACATACTCGGGGGAGGGAATGCCCCACTTATTATGCCAATTATAAATATCGTTAATACCGATCATAAGAAAGACAGCCTTTGGCTTAGCATGATAAATTTCAGCTAAGCGTGCTAGGACGCCGTCTGTGACGTCTCCACCGATACCACGGTTCTTGATATCATCTCGAGCAAATTTGGCGCTCCAGTCGCCGCCTTGCTGAGTTATACTATTACCAAGAAATACAATATCTCCGCGTTCTAAGGGATCATTCATAAAGACCTTTATTCGTTTTGGATAATAGATTTTTGTCCATTTGGAATGATATTGAATGAATAAATCATCTGGTGGATATAGTTGAGCAGTATTGCTACATCCCATGATCAACAGGATCAGGAAGAAATATATCCATCTAATCTTTGTATTATTATTTTTATTCATCGTTCATCGTTAGTTCGCGATCATAGTGGCCGGTACGCTTCCCGTGACATACAGCGGTAAGGTAAAGTCTGCAGTCGAGCCATCAACC
>Ga0265294_10000058_pt1 | contig 120334 bp, 82 predicted proteins | sample MunlanPumphouse3_FD_192504 | JGI IMG/M metagenome (GOLD analysis project Ga0265294, IMG submission 192504) | Groundwater microbial communities from a municipal landfill in Southern Ontario, Canada - Pumphouse #3 | ecosystem: Environmental > Aquatic > Deep subsurface > Groundwater | place... | reverse complement strand
ATGAGCTAGGTCGTGTTTGCGGAAAGTCCAGTTGCTGGCAATATTTTTCACGCAATGAGCTGCAAGTACGATTTTTATGAGTTGCTGGCATCCCAAAAATTGCTTTTTTGGGACAGAGTCTATTTAGAGCCTGTTCCAGTTTTGTAACAGTTTTATGATCAAGGCGTTAAGAGGGGAAATTTCCGATCAAGAGAGGCATTTTAGCCTCCCTTGTCGGAAAAAAGTATCTTATAATAACCTCATCAACCAAAATGGGGGAAAGATCATGCCGAGTGGTCATGTAGTTGTATCACCGAACTCGCCTATGCTGGCGGAAGCGCGCCGGATGGCGGAGGCCTGCCGGCAGGTGATGCGCCGAAGGCTCGGTATGCAGTAGCAGTTTCGCCAGATCTGCGCAGCATCGCTAACCTCTTCTCGTGTATTCAGCAACTAGTTTCAATCAGAAAACAACGCGGCACAACCTCCCTTCAACGCCATAACCCCTGCCAATTAATAAACAGCCCCGCCGGAGGCTGCGTATGCTTGCAGGGTTGCGATGGCTTCAGGGCGTAGCAAATCTCGGATCACGGTGATGCCGCGCGCCTGGAGGGCAGCCTGCCAATCAGGGAGCTTGGGTCCTTCGTCAAAGCCGATCGCGCGCGCGTCCGCGTCACGGGCTCCGCAGAGCAGCCGGTTGACACCCGACCAGGGAATGGCGCCAAAGCACATAGCGCACGGCTCTGTGCTGGCGGCTAAGTCGAAGCTGAATTTACCATTATCGCTGAGGTCAAAACGACCGAGCGTCTTTTGTGCCAGTGCCAGCGCCACCATCTCAGCGTGCAGGATGGAGCAGTTTGCAGACGTGACAAGGTTGACTCCTGGCGCGATCAGCTGACCTTGAATGCTGAAGACTGCAGCGCCAAAGGGGCCACCGGTTTTCTCGGTGACATTACGAGCGGCCAGTTCTATGACCAGGGCCATGCGCTCCTCAATAGAAGGGAAGAATGTGCCCTTGGCTGCAATCAAAGGTTGCACCCAAGCAGGGAGTTCGATGGAGATGGGGGGGTAGTTCATAGTGAGTTCATCATGGGGTGTTGCATATTTGTCTTTCCTGACTTTTAAATATGGTAATCGGTTTTCGATAGCGACTCCGACTTCGAGTTGCGGATAAACTTTGTCGCGCCCCGGTTCTGAATAAACGTTAAAGCGTGAACTATATACGCTTTGAAAACGGTTTCCGGATGATTTAGGTTCAGCCGATAGTCTGCTTTCAGTTGAAAGCAGGTTTTCGAGTGAGTTCGAAGAGTAAAATAACAAAAAAGGCTCATTTTTATGAATAATCACTTAAAAAGGTGGATTAATGAAAAAAAAGTAAAAAAAGTGGGTGCGTCCTATTGACATCACATGGTGTGTATAGTAATATGCACTCATCAAACAGCCTTCCCCAGGTTGTTGATCAAAATGACAGCTGGCACTTCACTTCCCCCGTGTAGGTGCCGCATGATTAAAAATGGTCATGTTTGTCATAATAATTAATATATGTCCTCCCTGGCGGCGGGTAAAAGTTTAAAACTTTTATCCGCCGTCTTTTTTCGGTCTATCGCCAGCGTTTATGGGCCCATAGGTATTGTTCCGGGTGGTCGCGGATAATGTCACCGAGCTGCTGGTTGATCATGGTCAGGAGTGCTTTGACATCATGCTCTTTATCATCTGTTGTTTTAAACTGGATGGGCTCGCCACTGATGAATTTGTAGTGAAAGGGGGCTTCGCGTATGACTGCGCCGACAATGGCCGGTATACCGGTGCGCAGGTGGAGTCGGGCTGGTGAGGTGTGGGTGCCAGCTGGCCGGCCCAGGAAATCGACATCCATCCCGGTTTTTTCTCCGGCGTGCTGGTCCATGACCAGTGTCATGGCCGCGGCGGTTTCTTTCCACTTACGAATGATGGCGGGGGTGAACCCTTTATTTTTATCGACAATCGTAATCTCGCCTCGGAAGTGGTTGTCTTTTAGATAACGTTCAACAAGCGGGTTGTCCATTTTACGGGCGATCGCGATCATGGGACGGGTGAAGGAGATGATGGAAAGCGCCGCCTCCCAGACCCCCAGGTGGCCGGTCAGGATGATCAAGGGTTGATCCAGTTCATCAAAGAGCATGTGTCGGCTGCTTTCTGAAATTGCAAGCGTGACATGCTCGCGCCAATTATTTTGGTTGATCACCTGGTTGACTTTCAGTGCCTCGCAGATGTGTCCCGCCAGATGTGCGAATGCGCATCGGGCGATGCGTTCCGCCTCATGGGGGTCAGCGGTGATTCCCGCCAGTAGTATATTGTCGACTGCCACCTTGCGGCGGTTTTTAAAGATTGGATAAAGGCGGCGCGCAACCGACGCTCCCAGGTTGTAGGCTTTAGCTGCCGGAACAAGGTCAAAGAGCATGCCTGCGAATCTGATCATCAGGTATTGTATATAAGCGTAAGAGCGGCGGATAAACTTCATTTGGGTAAGTCCGGGGTTTTACGCGTCAGCTCTTGCGAGAGCTGTTTTGCGAGGCTCATCAGTTGTTTGACAATTGGGCGGGGGAGGTAGTCCTCCTGCTCAAGCATATTGGATGCCGCCATGGCAGCCTCCTCAAGGCGATCCTGCTTGATCAGCAGGCGGATCATTGTCAGCTTGACGTCGTTGTCATTCAGCTTAGCTGCATAGACGGTGCTAAATGCTTCAGCGGCCTGGTCAACTTTGTTTAATGCCAGCAAAATATGTGTTTTAATGTGTAAGGTCTCAAGGGAAGCGGGTTCGAGCGCCAGCGATTGTTGGATGTAGCCCTCAGCGCGAGGCGCGTCGCCTTGGCGCAGCACTGTTTCCGCTAGACCGGCCAGCGCCTCGGAGGTTGGCTCCGCCGCGAGGCTTCTGACAAAGAAATCTTCAGCCAGATCAAGTTGATTCCTGCTCAGCCTGACTCTGCCCATTAAGCAGTTGGCGCGCGGGTGCTCGGGGTGATCGATCAGGACCTTGGACGCATCCTGCTCAAGGAATGCGGGAACTCCCAGCACTGCGTCCAGATCAAGCAGCTGACTCTGGACCTCGGGCAGGTTACTATTGATTTCGAGTGCTTTAAGAAACGCGGCTCTTGCCGCGACATACTCCTGTTCACCCCTGCGTTTAAGAATATAGCCTCGGACAACGTAAAACATGTAGTGTTCCTGGTTGCTGCTGGCTGAGTTCAGTGCCGGGTAGACCCTGCTCTGAAGCTCAGCGAACTCGCCTTTGGAAATCAGTATCTCCGCCAGCAGTGCCCACAGTTCACTGTTGGAAGCGTGGTCAGGGATAACCTCGTTCAGCCGTTCCCGGGCCTCATCTAGTTTGTCTGTCAGCATCAGCAGTGCCACCTCATGCCATATCAGTTTGGCTGGAGGAACCGCACTCTCCTTGGCGAGATCCATCCAGAGGCCAGCCTCTGGGATATTTTTCTGCAGGATAGCAACCTTGGCTTTGTTGATCAGAGCGAAATGATCTTTGTCGTCGAAGTCCAGCAGAATATTCAACTGGCTATCAGCCTCGGTTAATTCATTGTCTGCGATTTCCTTAGCCACGGCACGGTACAACTCACGTTTTTTGCTAAGGATCTCGAGGATGGGGTCCAAGGCGATATCACTCTGATTGATGGAGAGATTTTTGAATAGATTCGCTTTTGTCCAGAAGCGTTTTTTGGCGAACTCCAGGATGGCGACATCGGCCAGCGTTCCACTTTGGACTTGCAGTGCGGCGGTAGAGGTATTGAGTAGCGCACTGTCAGAGGGGATTTCCGCCAGTTTATGTTCGATGTGTTTAATGGTATCCCGATTAACACCCAGATCTTTTGCAAGGTGGTAAGTGTTGAGTGTCACGCTCAGGTTGTTTGGGGCGAGCAGGGCGCAGTGATTCAGGATATCAGCGGCTTGTTGGTATTGCTTGCGCTCAATCAGCAGGATTGTGAGTTCATTGCCGATCATGGCCAATTGTTGCCGATAAGCGTTCCTGTGGTTGGTCAGCAACTTGATTTCGCCTCTGACTTCAGAGAACATATACGGATACATGGCCGCCAAAAAATCATTGAATTCTGTGATCAGCTTTTTGGTGTCCAGTTCGCTCCCGGCAGGCAGAAGCTCCATGAAGAACCCATGTGGCACTGCGATATATCCAAAATTAATCAATCTTCCAGGGTTACTGAAAACCGCAATTTGGGTACAGGCTTGCGGGTCAATGGTCAGCCACTCGCGCATGAACGAGAATGGCGATATCTCAGCCGCGTTGATCAGACGCGGGAGGAAGCGTTTTAGATTAGGATCAGTTTTAATCTGCTCAATACTCATTTGGCTGAGTTTGCCGCTTTCACTGGCGCTGGTTGAATAGAGGTTGAGTGTCTGGTTGTGTTGATGCGCGGCAATCAGTATCTCATGTTTGAGGAAGGGAATGTCCAGCACTAGCTTTTTGCCTTCCAGCTGCTGGAAGAGTCGCTCCGCAACTTCAGAGGTAAAGAGGCCCTCGCTGGGGTCAATGTCGGTGTAGCTGCGGAACGGAACAAAGAGCGCCAGCAGCAGGAGTGGCCAGCAGAGGAATGATCCGACTCGGCAGACAAAGGGGTTGTCGCGGTATTCGTAAAAATCCAGTTCATCGTCCAGCTTTTCAATGTACATCTCGCGCATCAGGTGCCATACAGCGATCAACAGGCCCGTGATCAGGGCAATGATCACGTAGGAATACACCGGCACTTTAGATATCTGGCGTGCAATTCCCCAGGGGGCAAAGGGCATATTGAGCAGAGAGGGGATCAGCATTGCGACCAGCAGCAACTGGAGTAGAAACAAAAATGGTTTGCGGATGGTGAAAGAGTGGCCAAAAACAAAGAAAGCGAGAATAGACGGCAGTAGCAGCAGAACAAAGATTCGGCTCCAGCCGTAGCGTGGTATCCAGCCTGCCACCTCCGAGAGCATGGTGGCCTGAAACACATTCAGGAGTGGGCGCAATGCCGGTATCTCGATGTTGACGCACCAGCTCGCCGCATTCCAAAGTAACACAACTGCTAGAGCGCTTCCCGATAGACCGGCAATGATACATAGCAAAACTTTGCCGGTTGTGAACTGCTCGCTGAGCTTCATGGAACGGTAGAGAAACAGTATGCCAATAGGTGCCAGAATGAGAAACAGGGCGGATTCAACGGAGCAGGTTGCCAGCAGGAAAATTGCGGCCAGCAGGGTGAGGGATCTCCCTGTTTGGTCGTAGGAGATCACCAGGTTTAACACAAGAAAAAAGAGCATCAGGTCAAAGGTGTGTGGGTATAGTCTTGTGGCTGTAAACCAGAATGGACCACTGAATGCCAGTGCGGCGGAGGCGCCGAGTGCTCCCAGAATAGCAGTGTAGGAGGCCCGTTGGTTGTGCATTTGAACCTCTTCCGGGACCGATTCAACCGCGTTTTGAGAGAGTGCTTTGGCGGCCGCGCCAACTCCGTGGTAGCGTTTGCTTTCGCCATCATCCCCTATCCTCTCAGGCGGCAGAGCTTTCATGGAACCGCCCGAATCTTCACAGGCGAGCATGAAAATAATGCGCGCCACCAGGCGGTAGAAGAGAGCCACCGCCGTTGCCGCGCAGATGGCGGAGAGGAGGTTGAGCCGCACTGGGAGTGTCTCATATGGGATCTGTGCCACCAGTTGGCTGATATAAGTGAAGAGCGGGTTGGAGAGATAGGTGGTTTGTGTGATCTTGGCGGCTACGGCGGTCAGGGCAGCTGTCTCTCCCGGGTAAATGCTCTTGTAAAGCGTGAGCCAGTAGAGTGCCAGCGGCACAATAAAAGTGAGCGGCGCGAAGATGCGCGCAATTAGCCAAGGTGATAATTTTAACCGCAGTTTTTCTAGATTCATAGCAAACTTTCTATTGGGCCAGGTTCTTGAATGACCACTTGCGTGGCTTTTTGTAGTTATCTGCTTTGTTGTAATCGAATCGGTTCATAAATTATTCTTGTAATTTTAAGATTGTGAAAGTTTAATTATACCGATTCTCCGATAAAATTGAAAGCAGTTTTAGTTTTTCATTAACTGCTCAGCGATCAGGTGTGCCGATCAGGTCATCGTCGGAAGCATAGCTGTAATGGACTTCGATCTTATCGTCAACTTGCGCCAGTGAGGGTGGAGATTCACTCTTATGCTCTATGTTGCTCACAACGCGCGGGATATAGGCTATTCTGTGGGCCAGCGTTGGCCGGTTTTTACCGTCAAACTCGACTGCCAAATCGCCATGGGCAGTGAACTGCTCTTTCTGCAGTGCGCGGGTGCGGGTCCATCCAATGATGCGGCCTTGGGGGTCGTGCCTGAACTCATCTTTCCAGTCGCACGGGTAGCTAAGGGCTGGATCGGTGCCAGGAAATGAGTGGCGGCGGTAGTCAATGGAGAGCAATTTCCCGTTTGCATCGTACTCTCTTTTTTCGTTACTAGGGAAGGTGCAACAGAGCATGGCTGGCATGGATACATTGCTTTCACTATCAGCGAAAAACCCGATATCAATCCGGGAGGTGAGGATGGATTTACCACCTGCGACAGGGGTCATGTAAGGGTCATGGTGGGAAAACTCAACGATCCACTCCCCCTCATTCTCGGTACTTTTTGTGATGGAAATTTTATTGGGGTCGCCCTGCAGAATCACAGCGTGTATCTTCGCACTCTCCTCTGTGCAGGAGGTTGTCACACTCAAGCGGCGTTTAAACGGGAAGCCCCTGAAAATACGGGCAACCGCCAGGTGTGTGCTGAACAGCTCCTCGGAGGAGATGCGAGTGGGCATGTCGCGCACAGGATCAAGTTCTGAGCGGTCTTTCACGGCAATAAAGAGCACTGGGGGGATATTGGCAGGTGTCAAGGCGCGCGCGTTGCTGAGCAGTCGCTCGACATCAAGTTGTTCTGGTTGAAACGCGGTCGGGTGCGCGATGCCTGTCAGATAATCGCCGGGGGTGGCGACCGCCCTTTGTGATTTGCGCAGCAGCGCTTGCAACGTGGTGGTTACGAGTCCTGTTTGAGCGAGGCGATTCAGAGTCTCGCCCCGCATGGCGGCCAGTGCGGCGATCATCGCCTCAGCAAATAATTTCTCTGATTTTTTCGCACCTGTAACCGCGATATAGTAAGGCGCATTGGCAGGAAAGAGGTCGCCTGTTGCGAGGTTGTAATCGTTGTAGGCGGGATAACAATAGATCTGGTTGCCCACCAGCAGAGAAACCTGCGCGTGGATGCGGGCCGGGTCGATAAAAAGCGCCCGCGGCTGACAGCGCCAGTAAGCGGAGGTGACAAAACCCATTGAGGAGTTGCCAACCACCGGAATCAGCGATTTGCGCTCTTGATCAATAAAAAGGGTGTTGGGTTGGCCCAGATGGAGATTGCGCGCTTTAACATCCGCAGAGTATTGAAGCCGCATAACCTCTGGATATTTTTCAGTGTCAACCAATGTTTCGTCGTTATCGCGGTTCGCATAGATGATGACAGGCGGGGTGTTCGTGGGTGAGGACAGTGGGAGCGACAGGAAGGTCTCGAAGAGTCCGGCGCTGAAGCTCCAGATGGTATTGGTGGCCGCCTGATAAACATTATGGTGAGCATCCTGCGGCAGGGCGATAATCTTCCGCAAGGCGGTGTTAGTGTACCCCGGAACGTTGAGTTTGGCCTGCAGCGCATTGATGGACGCGGTGAATTTCTCCATGTTGTGTAGCGCGTCTAGATCAGAGTCAGCTTTAATATGTTCAAGATCATCAAAACCGAGGTCAATGGCCTCTTGCAGTCGGTTAGCTGCCTCGTCGCGATTGTCTTGCAGTGCCAGGGCGCAGGCTTGATTGTAGGTCCATAGGCTGTCGGCGGTGCCCAACGCGACACCTTGGTGGGTGAAGGCTTCCATTGCGTAATAATCCTTGCTGGCATGTGCATTGCCCATCCTTGCGAGCAGTTGCAGGTGTAGCGCATGCGCCTCCGGCATGTCAAAGACAAATCGTTCAGCGCACAGTGTGTTGACTGATAACAGGGTTAAGCCAATCAGAAGTGCAATTTGTTTCATGAGTTTGGTTTTTCAGGGTTTGGAGTTGGTTATGCGTAAAAAATCCTCTGGGCGCATGCCGCTGATCTTAATGCCCTTTAGTCGGGAGGTGGCACCTGAACAGATGGTGATGGATCGCTGGGGGGTTTTCAAAGTTTTTGAGAGAAAGCGGATTAGTTCTTTGTTGGCCTTGCCGTCAACCGGCGGCGCGGCCAACCGTATTTTGAGCCAGCTCTCTTCCGCGCCTGCCATCTCTGAGCGTGAAGCACTCGGGGAGAGTCGCACAGTGAGGCGGCAACCTTCGGGGATCGCGCTGATCCAGCTGGGGAGTGAAGTGGTTTCTGTACTACTACTATCATTCATTTTCGTGTTTTTGTTGCTCTCTTAGAATGGCAGTTGGATCGGGGTGTTAATCAGGTTGGTAACAAAGGTGCAGATGATCGTGTAGCCGTACTGTGCTACGAAAAAGAAGATGATCGGAGTGAAGTCGAGGCCGCCGCGTGCTGCGCTGCTGCGGCTGAAGCGCCCTAGAATGAGCTCAGTGGTTTCGTTACACAGGGTCATCATCTCTTTTTTCCGCAGGGCAGTGGCAACCAATGAGCCAATAATGCCGATAAACAGGACGTGAACCATAGTTATGATCGTATCGCTGAAGGAGAGCATTCCCAGCCAGATTGTTTTGACCATCCGGATGGCGAATGGGGCTGTGGTCAGCTCTATCACCCCCGGCGCATCGGCGCCTGGTTGCAGAAAGGTTAGGGTTCCTACGCTGGTGCAGATATACGCCAGAGCAGTGTGTAATAGCAGCAGCACAAAGGGTTGAAAGAGCAGCGGAAGGAGAGAAAAAGGCATCGCATAATAGCTGAATGCCTCGGAGGCACGCGTTTTTCGCAGTGGCGCGGCGATCAGAGATGTCAGAAAATAGAAGCTCCAGAACTTAAAAACAAAGGTGATGGTGTTCAACAGGCTGAAAATCAACAGCGCTGCTCGCGCTGGAATCTCCGTCATGGGGGTGCATGTGATCCACTCTCCGAAAGAGATGCTGATCACAGTGCTCAGACGTGAAAACAACAGTGTTTTAAAGAGAAACAGGAATGTGGCTATCACGAGAACAGCCATCTGCTCTGGCATGACTAGGACTGGTTTGAGAAACTCCAGCAGTTTGTTAATCCGAGTGGTCACAAAACCGACAAAAGGGTTGAAAAAAAACTCGGCTTCGTTTTTAGAGCAAAGTTTGACAAAAAGAAAAACGAGAAGAATATTAAAGATAAATGAGAGGTGCTGCATAATTATGATTTCCGATAGCAATAAAAGAAGATCAGGATATGGTTATACCGCTTTTTTTTCAAGATTAATCTTTAGTTAGCCTAAAAACACTCAAGTCTGCGGGCAAGCACAGTATTCAACAAAGTTAAATTACACCCATTTAGTGGTTGACAAAAAAAAGGCTTTTGATGTATTTTGACACCTTATAAAAGTGACTGGCTGATGACCTTTATTATCACCCTTTATGATGAGATTCGGGCGTTGGCAGAGTATATTCTGTCATATTAATAACTTAAGGAAGGCAGAAATGGGAATTAAGAAAATAAATAATGGGGGAGTTATTCGCGTCAGTGAGCATGGAGCCTTTGATGTTGAAAAGGGGCTGCCGGAGGTGGCGCGGGGCCAGGTGTTTTCGCTTACGGGATGGGGATCTCTGGAGCAGTTGCAGCAAGCCGGCGTGGGCGCTAAAGGAACCCAGACCCCGCAAATGTGGTTGTGTGGTGGCAATGGGGAGTTGCCGCCGGTCTATGATCGTTTCATCGTTGATGGCGTCCAGTCGCGCTTGATCACCCGCAATGGCTGCACAGTCGGTATCTGCTATCAGGATGCGTACGCTGAGTACTGCCTGTTGACAGGCATTCTACCCCCTGATTTGACCCTCTCACGTGAAGCTCAGACGACTGCGGTCTTTGAAGGGATTGAGGATGCCCTGAAAGATGCGGATATGACCTTTGATGATGTTGCTAGAACCTGGCTTTATATGGATGATATTCTTGACTGGTACGACTCTTTTAACCACGCTCGCGACGAGTTTTTTCGATCCCGTAAGGTTTATGCCGGTCTGGTTCCCGCTAGTACCGGGATTGGCTCAGCCAACCTCTACGGAGCCGCATTCACGGCCAACGCTATTGCAGTTAAACCCAAAGCCGATGAGGTCTATGTGAGTCGGGTTGACTCGCCGTTGCAGTGCGCCGCACTTGATTACGGCAGCTCTTTTTCACGTGCGGTCGAGATCGGCACACCAGAGTACCGCTCGCTGCTTGTTTCCGGAACCGCCAGCATTGAGTCTGGGGGAGACACCGCTTTTGTGGGTGATGTTCCGAAACAGATTCAGCTCACGCTGGATGTTGTTGAGGGCATTCTCAAAGCCCGCGGCATGGATTGGAGTGACACGACTCGAGCGGTGATGTATCTCAAAAAACCGGAGTACCTGGCTGATTGGAACGCGTGGCTCAAGCAAAATCATTTAGAGAATTTGCCGCACATCAATATTGTGGCAGATGTCTGCCGCGCTGATTTGCTGGTTGAACTTGAGCTTGATGCCATTAAAAGACAAACACATGAAAAAGTACATTAATCAAGTCACAGGTCTGGGGATGGCGGTCTATATCTGCTGCATTCTCGCCGCTGCTTCGATTGCGCTGGCGTCCGTCGGCGCAGAGAGAGCGGGCGAGATCATGGCCACGCCTCCAGCACTGGGACTCTCCGCCCTGCTCGCGCTGCTCCTGATCCTGCGCGGTGGGTTAACCCTTTTTCGCCGTCGCTATCACTCCGCGATGATGCACCTTGGCTGCGCCTGCGTGGTGGTTGGGTGGCTGATCGGGCAAACCGCCCCGTATCTTGACCAAGGCGACAAGGGCCCGCTCAAGGGCTCGATCGCCATGGTGGACGGCGATGTGATGAATGCCCTTTGGGAGGGTGCCTATCTGACCAACTATGTTGGCAAGCTTCCTTTTTCAGTTAAACTGGATAAGTTTTTTGTTGATTACTATGCGGGCAGCGGTGCGGATCAGAGTGCCGGACGCATGCCGCCTATAAAGGAGTATCGCAGCCGGGTGACGATCACTGAGCCTGACAGAGAACCCTACACAAAAAACATCCGGGTCAACCAACCAGCCTATGTCTGCGGCTACCATATCTACCAGATGAGTTGGGGGCAGAGCAAGAACAGGCAGGGGCAGCCAGTCACATACACGGTGCTTCAGTTTATCCGTGACCCCGGCCTGCGACTGGTATATTTTGGTTACGGCACCTTGTTTGTCGGCATTCTGCTCTTCTGTATCAGGTTGTTTAAGGGCGGGTCTCCTACACCAACTCCGCATCAGGAGGTGAAATTATGATGATCAAAACCACACTGCAAGGGGGGTTGATCTATCTTACAATGGTCTTTTTTGTAGCCACACTGGTTGCCAGCGTCCGGCGGCAACGGGTGCTGATCAAGGGGTTTTGGGCTGCTGGTTTTCTGACCGCTGTCAGCGCGGTTGTCTGGCGCGGCATTCACACTGGTCATCCGCCGATGCAAAACCTGTTTGAATTTTTTCTGTGTATGGCCGCCTTTCTCTGGCCGCTCTCGCAGCTTAGCCAGCGGAAGAACGGGATTGATACAACAGTTAAGGACGCATTGCTGGGGCTTTGCATTCTCTTTCCTGCTGGTTTTATTTTTGGTGAGGAGGTTCGCCGCCTGCCGCCTGCCCTTCAGAGTTCGCTCTTTATTCCGCATGTAGCCAGCTATGTGGCGGGCTATATCATGTTGGCGCGCGCTGCTTTGATGGCGCTGCCCATGTTTAAAAGGGAGTGTCCACCAGTCGCGTTGAGGTCAGCCGAGGCTGCCTCCCGTCAGACTGTGGTGGTCGGTTTTCTGCTGATTACCAGTGGTCTGATCCTAGGCTCGTTGTGGGGCAAGATCTGCTGGGGTCATTACTGGCAGTGGGACCCAAAAGAGATGTGGTCACTGGCAACCTGGATGGTTTATGGCAGTTATCTTCATCTGCGTCTGAAAACCGGGATGCGTCAGCCGCGTCTGCTGGCAGCCTTTCTCTGGATCGGACTGTTATTTGTGGTGTTGACCTTAACCTGGATCAATCTCTCCCGCTTGTTCAGCGGCATGCACAACTATGCATAGATTGTGTTTGATGCTGATTGGCAAAGGTGGTATGCTGCCTGTGATTTTAGAAAAAAAATTAGATTAATTTGCCTGCGGGTGCGGGCATATAAAGATAAAGCATTAAGAATCAAGGGTTGTTTCTTGCGCTCCACCCTGTTTGAAAGCTATCGAGCGAGGTGAGGCTGCCCTTGAATATGTTACCCCGTTGATCGGGAAATTGAGGTATAAAAATGAAAAAAGCTGTGCTTGCCACTCTTTTCTGTGGGATAACTCTCGTCGCACTGTCAGAAGCCGTTGATCGTAAGAGCTGGCCGGATGAGGAACAAGGGCTGGCAAACACGGTTGACCCGTGGGGGTTGCCTTTTAAAGATCAGATGACGAGGTTTCAGAACTATTTCGAGAACTCGACGAACGCATCATTCGCGGTGGGCTACACACACGGTCTCGTGAAAATATGGAGAAACAAGTACTGGTTCAGAGGTACAGAGATGATTGTACCCGGCAAGGCAAAGGAGACAAAGCCGCTATGGGGGACAGCCGGTTCTGTAGTCAGTTTCCAAATCGCAGTTTTGCCCAATATGGGAGCAAAGGCTTCCCGCTATACGGTCACCACCCAATCGCCGACACCTGTCCAGATTTTCAGGGAGGAGTTTATCACGCTGGGGCCGGCATCGTACCCCAGATTTGAGAGCGAAGTCTGGCCGGATCCGCTGGTTCCTGAAAATGATTGTAAACTGTCAGGGGTGTGGGCGGGTGTTTTCTGGGTGGACGTAAAAATCCCCGATGATTTTGGGCAGAGTAGTTTCAGGGTAGAGGTTAGGGTGGCTGCGGATGGGGGAGACCAGACAACCTTCACGGTTCCGGTCGAGCTAGTCAAAATGAGTTCCGATTCAGCAGACTTTAATCTCGTGGCGTGGTTCAACAAAGGCAAACTCAGCACGACTCAGTTCGACGCGATGTGCGACCTGACGCTGGAACATCGGCTTAGCTCGCTGACCCGGAAAGAACTGACGGCACTGTGGAGCAAGGATCATCCGGATGAATTCGAGCGGCAGGTGCGGGCGTTGATGGATAAAGGACAGCGTGTTTTCCAGATTGGACCGCCTGAACCGGAACTCTATGCTTTTCTGCTGAAAAAAGGGTGGCTTGATCATTTCATAGTTTACAGCAACGTTGATGAGCCATCCGAAAAAACGTTTCGTGAGAAAAACATCCCTTGGGCTCAGGCGCTCTGGAAAGATTTCCCCGGGGTAAAGATTTTCCTGGCTTCTGAATATCATGCTGACATGAGCCAGGGTTGTGACATCTGGATGACGGATATTTCCAGCGCGAACTACGATCCGAGGTCTTTCACCCCTGTCGCAAAACCCCAATTGTGGCATTACTACTGTCATATGCCGATGAACTGGCAGATGCGCGCACCTCTGACGCGTGCGCCGAACATGGAGATTGACAACGATGCTTTGGAGCACAGGCTGGCTCTTTGGATGTCCTGGCACTACAAAGCCAAGGGTTTGTTTATTTGGTCAGGCAATTCAGAGTGGAAGAGCCTGGGTACGAATTTCTGGGATTCTCTGGATATGAGCGGTAGCGCGTACCGGACGGCTTACAAATTTCCCGGTGGCGGAACACATTATGGGAATGGCCTTCTGGTGTATCCTCCTCGAACAAAGGAGGGTGAACCGCTTCCGTCGCTGAGGTTGAAGGTTTTACGGGACGGCATGCAGGATATTGCGCTTTTCGAAAGCGCGTTACGGAAATATGGTGATCGTGCGGCACCTTTTGTCGCGCTGGTACCCGATGTTTTTCAGCACCCGCATTACTATGACCGTTTGCCGGAGACCCTGCTCAATAAGCGAGAGGCGCTGCTTCGGAAAATCCGGGAATGGGAGACCAGCGGTGTTCAGTGAGATTAGCCTGGCAGTTTGTAGGATTTTTCTAATAATCGATATTACGTAGATCAGCCCGAAAAAACGTCCCCCGCGGTTCTACCGCTCTATTGTCCAGAACTCACTGCTGGCTGCCAATCGCGCAGGTTGCCGACCATGCGGATGCGGTCACCAGTGCCGAGTTTATCGTATACCTTCCGCGTATATGCGTAAGCCGGAGGTATCGAGCCGACGAACGTTATAGGGCGAGGCCATAGCAGAGCGAGGTTGTGCGGCAGTTCACCAATGCGGAGGACACCGAGGAACTCCGGTGTCTCCGGATTTTCGTGACTTTCTGGCAAGTCCGCCAGGATGACTTCGCTTACCTCGGCATCAAGCAGAGCCGCGTACAAGGCCAGCGGCGCGGTGTATCCCTGCCCGAACAACACCACCGGTCCGGTCGCCGAGTCCCGGCGCAGCAGCGCAACGCCGGTAAGCAGGTCACAAACCTGGCGCTCGGGCAGCGTCTGGCCCAATAGTGGATAGGTTCGACGCAAGGACCACAGGTAGCCCGGCCCAACCGACGTGACACCCGTATTCCGAACCTCCACGCCTGCCGTTGCCAGCGGCGCGGCAATGGCCGGGCGCGAGGAGCAGTAGCCGGAAAACGTGTTCTTGGCTTCCGGCTGGATGGCGTAGGCCACCGTGGGTGTCGGTCGCGGCGCATTGGCATGGCGTATGGTCTTCATGTGCAGGGTGAGTCTATCGTGTGTGTTGAAGAAGTAAGTGGCGAGGCTTACCCCGACCCGTGGGCCGCCGTTCTGTCGCACGTCGCAGACGCGCGGTGTGCAGTCCTCCGGTATATTGCGGAACGTCAAGGCGCGTAGCCGGGCCAGTGACGTTTGCTGGTGTGTGCGCCAGTGGGCTTCATCAATCACCTCAGGCGCCTCGCCTTTCTTCACCAGCAGGAGATCAACATTCCGCATCCGGTCGTTTTCTGGCAGCTTGCCGCCGAAGACCAGCAGATTCTCCTCCGGCTCTACAAAGTCGGTCACATCGTCTTCCACTGGTGTCGGATCGCCCTTCAGGTGTGTGTTGAACCAAGTGAAGATGGCTTTGCGCAGCTTGGGTGTGTAGCCGTGCGGCGTGAGGTCTTCGACCAGATCGAACTTATTCGTCGCTTGCAGAGCGGCGTACTGGTGGCGAATGCGATGCGAAACGTCGCGGAAGCCCGAAGGCCGCCACAGCACATCTTCCGTGCCGGATGCAATAAGCAGAGCCCGCGGGGCGATCAGCGCACCAATATCGGACCAGCACCAGCGATAGTAGTTGATCCAGAACGCGCAATCGCAATGGCCGTCAGCCGCTCGGTCCACCACCACGTCTTCAATACTCCCGCTTTGACATACCGGCACGACAACCTTCACTCGCTCGTCGGCCGCGCCAAGGCACCAGGAAACCACGCCGCCGCCGCTCAGCCCGGTCACGCCCATCCGATCCGGATCGACATCGGAGCGGGTTTCCAGATAATCAAGCGCGCGCATTCCGTTCCAGACCTCCGTGCCCACAGGCGTATAGCCCCGGCTGGGCCAATCCCATCGCCCTTTGCTGTAAGTGCCGTGATGCAGACCCTGCGATTCGCCAAGTTGGATCGGGTCGAGTACTAGTGCCACATAGCCATGCTGCCCGAACCAGCGCGGGTTGGCCTGGTACGGCGCGTTGACCTTGCCCTTAGAGTGGCCGCAAACATAGAGAACCGCAGGCAGTCGACCTGTCACTTTGGCCGGCCGGTAGAGATTGCCGATGACATGCGCGCCGGGTAAACTTTGGAAGTGGATCTTTTCGACCACGTAATCGCCCCGGTCGAGCACTCCGGTGACAGTCGCCTCCAGCGGCGCGCGTTCCGGCATAGGCGACAGGCCGAGCATCTCATGCCACATAGCGCGTCGCCGAGTGAGAGTCTCCTCCCATTGTCCGCGCGGCATTGGTTCGACAAGCGACCCGCGCGAGATCTGTCGGGCTTCGCCGCACACACTCTCGTAAATCGTTTCTCCCGAAACGCGCGATGCCGCAATGGCAAGTGCGCCGCACAGAAGCAGCATAGTTGGAACACGCGATTTTATTTTCATATGCATATTATTTCCTTTATGAATACAGTATGACAAAAACTAGAAAAGGATGCCAACACAAACATTAAACATTAATTTGCCAATCATTCGCATTATGTTGACGCGGATTTGCGCAAGATGGTATACTCGCACAATGAAAATCAGGCAGGATATGTTTAAGCGCGTTTTGGTCCGAAGTATTGATTCCTGGCCGTTGCGTAGTGAACTGTTTGCAGTTAGATATTTTATCTGTAAAGATGACAGGAACGTAAAGGTCGGGTTGGATCTCGGGTTCACACATGCGGGAGTCAGCCAAATTTTCCGGCAGTTGGGGGGATACTGGGTGAGTGCTGAGTTCACCAAGGAGCGAGGCGCTCTGGTAGCATCGGTTCTGGGCTCGGATCAGGTTGTGGTTCTGGGGCCGCAAGGAGATATTCCCTTTGAAGAGAAGCAGTTTGATACTGTGGTGGTCGCCAATGGGAGCGTTTTCTTTAATGGTGTTACGCTGGAGATGTTGATTAAAGAGTGTCACAGGATTATGGACAACGGGGGGTTGCTTTTGATCACATTTCCACGGCGCAAGCTCTTTGCGCTCGCTCGCCTGCTGGGAGGACACCGCGGCAGGATCGAAGCACAGTACGCTTGTAGCGAGCGCGAACTTTTTAGTCTGCTGAAATCAGGGTTTGATGTTCTGGGAGTGAAGTTTAGCGGGCGCTTCTGGGTGGAGTTGCTCCGACAGATGCTGGAGAAGGATGGTTTTGCCGAGAGCTGCTCTATACCTGAGTGGCTGGAACGGCTTTTATATCGCGTCGCTGCTGTGTTGGATCTGCCTCTCTTTTGGACACGACGCTATAATGTAACGGTCTGCGGTCGGCGCAAGGGGTGGCGTGGCAAACAGCGTGGTTTGATGAACGACCACACCTCGGCGGTTTCCAATGCTATGTTTTATGATCGCAAACACCGGGATAAGTCATTTTCGTCAACACGGTATAAGTAAGCCCGCCGCGCAGTGCGCCGCGAAAAAATGATGGGGTAACTCGACGGTCAGCTGCATCGAAGTCGGAATCAGTAAGCAATACCACCGAGTCACCGAGTCACCAAGCCACCAAGCGTGCAAAAAATTACTGAAATTCGTGTTTACACCCGTCCGAAAATAATGCTATAGTGTCACACAGTGGTACAGTTTAGGTTTGGTTTAGCAGAGCGCGCCTTTGCCAATTTCGATAATCAGCTGTTGGACATGGCACAGATAAAGTTTGAATAGCAGGAGGTAAAAATGAGCAAAACAGAGCAAGGATTAAATACAGTTTCAATTCATGCAGGTCAGGTGGCTGATCCTGTAACTGGTTCACGGGCGGTTCCGCTCTATCAAACGGCCTCGTACGTTTTTAAAAGCAGCGAACACGCTGCCAATCTGTTCGCACTGCGAGAGTTTGGCAACATATACACGCGGCTGATGAATCCGACGACCGCGGTTTTTGAGGAACGGATGGCCACAATCGAGGGTGGAACTGGCGCATTGGCGCTGGCCTCCGGCATGGCGGCTGTTTCGACCGCCTTACTGGCCATCAGCCGCAGCGGGGATGAGTTCATTGCAGCGGATAATCTGTATGGCGGCACCTATCAGCTTTTTCATTACACCTTCCCCAAGCTGGGACGCGCGGTGAAGTTTTTTAAATCCACTGACCCAGCGAGTGTCAAGGCTCTGATCACGGAGAAGACCAAGGCGATCTATATTGAGACCATCGGCAACCCTAAGCTGGATGTCCCTGATTTTGAAGCCTTGGCGCGGATTGCGCACGAAGCTGGTTTGCCATTGGTAGTGGATAACACCATCGGAGTTGGCCTGGTGCGTCCATTTGAGCATGGTGCGGATATTGTGGTGGCCTCGGCCACGAAATATATCGGGGGGCATGGCACCTCAATCGGCGGCGTGATCGTTGATTCAGGAAAGTTCCAATGGGATAACGGGCGGTTCCCTGAGTTCACGGAGCCTGATCCGAGTTATCATGGAATAGTTTACTGGGATGCGCTTAAAAATGTGCCGGGTATGGGCAATGTGGCCTTTATTATAAAAGTGCGCGTGACTCTGCTGCGCGATTTGGGTGCCACCTTGAGCCCCTTTAACGCGCGTGATTTTCTGTTGGGTCTGGAGACCATGCCAATGCGTCAGGAACGCCACTCCAAGAATGCGCTCCAACTGGCACAGTGGCTGAGCACTCATCCCGCAGTGGCGTGGGTGAATTACCCCGGTCTGGCGGGAAGTCCACATCATGCCATGGCCTCCAAGTATCTCAAGGCTGGCTATGGCGGCATTCTGGGATTCGGGGTGAAGGGCGGCATGCAGGCTGGCATCCGTTTCATCGACAACGTGAAGTTGCTCTCGCATCTGGCCAATATAGGTGATTCCAAGACACTGGTCATCCATCCGGCTTCAACCACCCACCAGCAACTCAACACGCAGGAGCGTGAGGCAAACGGTGTGACCGATGATTATATTCGCATCTCGGTGGGCCTCGAAAACATCGAGGACATCAAGGCCGATATAAATCAGGCGCTGGCTATTGCGCTGGCCTGAGCACGGCGGGCAAAGGCTTGATGCAGACAACAGTTGTCAGCCAGCAAACCGATGAACGAGCCCCCGAGGTCACGGACCCTCGGCTACCGTGCTGCGCGCTACAACTCACGGAGTGAAGCGACTCTACCTAGTTTGGCGGGAAATGTTTTCCCGCATCATTGCCCGCTCCAGGCGCGGAGCCCTTTCAGAATTGCTTGTGCCGCACTTTGCTGGAAAGTGGTGGTTTGAATCAGCTCTTCGCCCTCTGGAGTTGTAATGAAATCAAGTTCAAGCAGGATTGATGGCACGGCGGGGTTGCGGCAGACAGCCAGATTGCCCGCTTGCACACCAATGCTGCGGGCGGGTGAGATTTTCTCTAGCTCAGTGTGTATTGCCTTGCCCAATGTTTTGCCGATCTCGTTCCAAGCGTAGGTGGAGATGTGCCGTCGCTCCTGTGGATTGCTGGTGGAGCCACAGGAGTTATAGTGAATAGAGATAAAGGCATCCGCACGCTTATAATAGGCCAGTCGAACACGGTCATAGAGGCCGATGTATCTGTCATCCACGCGCGTCAGTAAAACCTGATAGCCCGCTTCTTTGAGGACTTTTTCAATTGCTCGAACCTGAATCAAGTTGATCTTTTTTTCGGTCAACCCTGAGGGGCCGATCGCGCCGGGGTCAGATCCTCCATGGCCGGCGTCGAGAACAATCAGGGTTTCACTCGGGCGTTTGTTCTTTGGCGGGTGGGGGCCGAAGCCAGCGCCTAAATCTGGCAGTGTCTGCGTTTTAGTAAGAGCAGGCGGCATTTTAATCTGCTTAAGATAGCGCTGATCCACGTAATAGGGGTCGTTTTCAAGCCACACTGTATGGCTGGAACCAGCATAACTGGTGCTGATTAGGTTAAAGCCAGGGGGGAGATGGACATCGTTCGCGCCTGTCGCGGGGCGGGCTTGCGTCTCAAAAATTTTCCCGATGACAGTGTACGCAACCGGGCCGGCAAGGGCACTCAGCTTTCCTGCCGGGGCATCTGGCAGGGTTGGCGAAAAGAAGGTGACCGGGAGATTTTCAAGCGCGCTGGAAAAGTTCAGTTCAGCCGAGTATAGCGTCGGGTCACTGGTCTCTGACTTCAAAACACGTATGCGTTCGCCTACCTGGGCGCTGATTGCGCTGCCTGCCGGGGCTTTGCAGCGAATGCTAAAGCTCTGGCCTGTCTGCACCCCAGAGGATTGCGCAGGAAAGATGGGTTCAATTTTCGGCTGAGGCGAGCGCGGCGCGGCTTTTGGCAGATAGAAAACATGTTCACGCTCACGACCGCCAGCTTTGATTCGAAGCGTGTTTTTCCCGGGTGTGACTGGTATCATCGTCAGAAAGCTGCCAGTGCGGTAAGGGGTGATCCGCACTCCGTTAATCTCGAATTGCATTGTCGGCGGGGAGACCTTGCCAATTACGAATGTCTGGCTGCCACCGGCGAGAGTGCTTTTTGCAGGGGGAAATGTGATGGTGACATCTGCCGCGGGCATGGTGAGCGTTGCAAGCAGGAGTGTGGAAGCAAACGTGCATAGTTGTAAATTCATGCGTTCACTATACCGAGTCGCCGCTGAAATTGGAATAACAAAAAAAATCAATAAATTAAGGTGTGGTGTTGACCTTTGGCAAAAATTAAGGCATTATATGGTCCACTTTAACAGAGGGAGAATCATGGAAGATAAGATTAAAGCGAAATTGGAAGAGATGCGTGGCATGTTGCAGGCCGATGGCGGAGACATGGATCTGGTCTCAATTGTAGGCAAAACAGTGACTCTTAAACTGCGTGGGGCCTGCGGTTCATGTCCGCATGCTCAGATGACTCTCAAGCAAGGCATTGAACGCGCTCTGCGCGATTCCATTGATCCCGAGATCGTTGTTGAACGAGCTTAAAAGATTTGAGTAACAACGGAGCGTAGCGCAGCCTGGTAGCGCGCTTGGTTCGGGACCAAGAGGCCGAGGGTTCGAATCCCTCCGCTCCGACCATTATACAATTTTACAGCCAAAGGGCGACAGCCCCGCATGATTGTGAAGACAGCGCCGTAAGGCGCTTTTTTTTGCTCTAATACTTGCCTATAAGTTCGACGCGTTATAGTGACTTGCCATTAATTGACATCGCAATGCCGCTCACAGAGCGGCTACTACACCGAATGTCAAGACTTGCGCGACGGCTTGCACTTCAAAGCGCAGCGCATGTGTAGTAGTCGCTCTATGAGCGACACCGAACGGCAGGTCTTGCAAACGACTTGCAATCCGCCCTGCGCAGCGCGGGCTGAATCTTAATCTCAATCCTAATCTCAATCCTTGTGTTTTTTGAGAGGAACTGAGAGAATAACCGTTAATCAAATCTAAGGGAGATCAAGATGAGCAAGTTCAAGACACATGTGGTCATTTTGTCGGATCAGGTTTTGCCGAATGTTCTGCCGGTTCTGGATTATACTACCGCGCCGGAGCTGGTTATTATCTGTGAAAGCGATGCAGTGCGCAACCGTGGTCTTGGTACGCGGATGATCAAGTTTTTGGAGACGAAAAAAATACGCGGTGAGCTTTTCAGAGTGGGTGGCGGCTCTGATTTCAAGGAGATGCAGAAAAAATTCCAGGAGCTGGCCACACGACTGAGCCCTCGCGCTGCTGAGGTTGCGGTGAATCTTTCCGGCGGCAGTAAGCTGATGTCGTGTGTTGCTCAAAATGTTTTTTCAGGCAAACGATTCACCTGCTTTTATGTTTTACCAGCACAGAGCGAGCTGGTGGAGTTAAGCGGCGGGCTGGCTCAGTTTCATCAGCTGCGTGATAAGCTGAAATTGACGGATTTCTTTAAGATCCATGGTTACACAGTGCTTGCCAAGCGCGAGAAAAACCTTAAGCTGATCAGCGGTTCGCACGCTTTGTGCCGGGAGATTTTGGCTGACTTCAACAAGTATGGGAAACATATTGCCTATCTTAACCGATTGGCAGCTGGCGCGGAAAATCACTTTTCATTAAAGGCGAAAGCAAACATCACTCCAGATGAGGCTCAGCTCTTTGAGCTGTTTGCTAAACATGGATTTATTTCCAAGGTTGGTGATGGTATGATTGAGTTTGCCAGTGATGAGGATCGCGGTTTTTGTAAAGGTGGCTGGTTGGAGGACTATCTGCACCAGACGCTCAAAAGTATTCATAAAGATCTTGTGTTGCAGGACTTCGCGACTTCGGTTGAGATCGAAAGTGAGTCTGGACGGCGGAGCGAATTGGATGCGGCCTTTCTCTTCAAAAACAAACTGTATATTGTTGAGGCAAACACCTCTCCAGTTCATGACTGCGGTGCCAGCCTGCTTTATAGGTTGGACACGCTTAAGGATTTCGCCGGGACATATACCTTTTCAATCCTGGTTGCGCTGAGGGGCGCACAGAGTTTTGACCGCCGGCGTGCGCAGGATCAAGGTGTCCATCTGGTCCAGAGTACGGAGATCAATGATCTTGAGAGTCGTATCAGAGCTGTGATCGGCGCGCCTGAGTTGAAGCCAGCTGACAACCTTTAAAGCTAAAGCAGCCATTTAGACAGTCGGCAAGCTCACCACAGGCAAGCTTAGGGCAGGCGGGCTCTTAAGCCTCCAACCTTCAGTGAGGGCGAGTAACTTTCGCATATTAAACAAACTCAATCTAGTTGCCTGCCTGTGGCGTAGCACGCAGGCGGCGGATAGCTGCTTATGGGGGCTAGAAAAAACAATTAATTGTTCTTTTCAAAAAGTTGTCTATTGAACGTTTAGAAGAGGTTGGTGTAGTAGTCGCTCTATGAGCGACATAAGCCGCTCATAGAGCGGCTTCGGCCGACGATGCTGTGCGGCGATGTTGGTGGACGATTGGGATCATGCGGGAAATCGCCCACCAGCATCGTCGCCGCTATCGCCAACCGATCTGAAAGCGGTATGTAGTTCACGCTTTCTTGTCACGGCGTAAAAGCGAAGCTCGAAGCCGGAAACGTGTCTTCCAAACAGAGCACAGCCATAATGAGAGTTGTTGCGGTTGCTCCCGTTTAAACCATGGAAAAGACCATTTATGGTTATTCTATTGGTAATCGCGGTGTTGGTTGTTCTGGGAGCGCCGACGTCCTCTTCGGCCTTGGTCTCAGCGATGCCGACGGGGACGTCGGCGCTCCCAGGGACGTGCGCGTTATTTGGCATATTCATATCTTACTTGGTGCCGGATTAAGGAAGAGTGCTGCAAGCAAGATGCTTGCACTACTTCATTTTCGCTTTCATTTCAATTACAGTTAGAGACAACTCTCGAACTTTAGACCTCTTCCTCGTCCTCGACCTCTGCCGCCTCTGATGCCTCCACATTGCGCATCAGGATCTCCTCGACCAGGCTCTCTTTATCAGCCGCCTCTTGAGTTTGATCGAAGAGTGAAGGCGCGCTCTCGTTGCTCTCGCCCTCTTTTTCAGCACTTTTGGTATGCAGGGCCATCCGCTCAGATTTTTTGGAACGCTGCAGGGTGGGCTCCAGCTCATTAAGCTCTTTCAGGCTGCTTAAACCAAAGTGCTCGAGAAAAGTCGGGGTGGTGCCATAGAGGAATGGTCGCCCAGGCAGCTCGCTGCGCCCGACAATCCGAATCAGATGCAACTCCATCAGAATTTTGATGATATGGTCAATCGTCACGCCGCGGATGGCGACAATCTCTGATTTAGAGACAGGCTGGCGGTAGGCGATGATGGCGAGCGTTTCCAGTGCCGGGCGCGAAAGGCGGTTGGGGCGGTCGGCTTTTAATAGATTCCGCAGCCAGCGCCCACTGGCCGCCTGTGTCTGGAAGCGGAAGGCGCCATTGACCTCTTCCAGCGCGACACCGATGTTAATGCGCGAGAATTCTTTTGCAATGCCTTCGACTACATCGCGGATCTCGCGCGGTGAGGTCTCTGCGAAGAGTTTGACAGTTTCATCTTTTTCGGTGTCGGCTTGCGCCACTGTGATAAGACACTTGCGGATCTCTTCGATGGTCAGAGCGCGATTGGCACCGAAGATTAACGCGCCGACCACCTGTTGCAGGCTTGATGCCATGAGTAGTCCATCAGATTTTGACATCGTTGTACACTCCTGTGATTGGGTTGGGTTCTACGTGCGGCGCATGCCGCGCCTCATCATAGCTCATGATTAGAATTTCGTGAAAGGCCGCGTTTTGGTGGAGCACGATCTGATGCATACGCAACAGCTCCAGCAGAGCCAGAAAGGTCACAATGATTTCGTTGCGGTGCGATTCAGGGTTAAAAAGACGCGAAAACCGAACGTGCTGCTGGGCCGCGGTTAGTTCCTGGATATACTCCATCTTGTCGGGTACAGACCAGTGGATTGGTTCAATATGCCCCAGGGTTGTTTCTGGCGCGCGCGCGAGAACATCCTGAAAGGCGGTCAGCAGGTCGAACAGCCCGATGTCGCCCAGTGCTTGCGCCCCGTCTAGGGGTTCTTTTTCAAAGATCGGCCCATCGCCGCCAAAGATGAATGCCTCCAGCTGTAGCGATTCGCGAGTTTGTAAGTCCAGTGCCACATCTTTGAACTTTTTGTATTCAATCAACTGGCGCACCAGATCCAGGCGCGGATCAATCCAGTTCTCATCCACATCATCTTCGGTGGAGCGCGAGTCAACTGGCAGCAGCATGCGGCTTTTGATCATCATTAGCGTGGATGCCATCACTAGAAACTCGCCGGCAATATCCAGATCAAGCATCTGCATCACATGCAGATACTCCAGATACTGGCTGGTGATGAGATTGATGGGGATGTTGTAAATATCCACCTCTTCGCGGCGGATCAGATAAAGCAGTAAATCCAGGGGGCCTTCAAAGACCTCCAGATTGACCTTGTATTCATCTGCAAGTATGTTTTCAATGGACATTAGCTACTATTCTCTCAACTCCATTAGCGCTTTCAATTCAATTCAATTACATTCAAAGGCATTTCACCAAACGCGCGGCGGTTGTTACTAAAGCTCAAACTCTTGTTCTGCTCACAGGCCAACCGCAGCGCGGGCTTTGTCAAGTGTCACACTGGCGGCGGCGCGTGCTTTTGCAGCGCCTTGCTGGAGTACCTCCTCTACATAGTCCAGGTTGCTGGCAAGCTCCGCGCGTTTGGCGCGGAAGGGCTCGAAGCTCTCGGTGAAGAGCGACAGCAGTGCTTTTTTCGCATGGCCATAGCCATAGTTGGCACCGCGGTAGTTTGCCTCCATCTCGGCTTTCTGCCCCTCGGTGGCGAAGAGTTTATAGAGTGCGAAAACATTGCAAGCGGTCGGGTCTTTCGGATCCTTCAGCGGAGTGGAGTCGGTTACGATCCGCATGATGCTGGCTTTTGTCTCTTTGGGGCTGGCAAAGAGATCGATCGTGTTGCCATAACTCTTGGACATCTTTTGTCCATCCACGCCGGGAATCACAGCGACCTCGTCCGGGATAAACGGCTCAGGAATCTTAAAAACCTCACCAAATTCATTGTTGAATTTAAGGGCAATGTCGCGGGTCACTTCAAGGTGTTGCTTCTGATCTCTGCCAACTGGCACGATATCGGATTGGTAGATCAGGATGTCGGCGGCCATCAAGACCGGGTAGGCAAAGAGGGCGTGGTTAGCGGCAATACCGCGCGCGATCTTATCTTTGTAAGAGTGGCAGCGCTCCAGCAGCCCCATGGGGGTCACGGTGGAGAGCAGCCATGTTAGTTCAAGTACCTCAGGCACATCACTCTGACGAAAGAAGATTGTTCGCTGCGGGTCAAGCCCGCAGGCTAGGAAGTCGAGGGCCACATCCAGGGTGTCCTGCCGCAGCTGTATGCTGTTGTGTACTGTCGTCAGTGCGTGGTAGTTGGCGATGAAGAGAAACGCGTCACCTTTTTTCTGAAGCTCCAGAGAGGGGCGCATCATGCCAAAATAGTTTCCCAGATGTAATTTGCCGGATGGTTGAATGCCAGAGAGTATTCGCATGTGTCAAAACTCGTATAATTGATTAAAATGCTTATTATAATACCGAATGTATTGGAGAAGAGCAATTGAGAAATGCGTGAGTTCTGAAATGGCTAAATTGTAGCTGAATTGTAATATGAAATGCGACAACACATTGGACAAAAAAATGTCCCATGCAACAATGCCCCCTCAACAAAAATCCTTCAAAAAATTGTAGAAAGGTGAAGCCGAACGTCAGCGACAAAGCTGGACTATTGCCCGGGGTCGGGGTCGCTATCGGAATCGGTATCGAAAAACGCGTAAAAACGACCCCGATGCCGACTCCGACACCGACTCTGACACCGACTCTGACACCGACTCCGACACCGACTCCGACACCGACTCCGAGTTGCAGGGCAACACCTATCGACTGCGAAACCGACCTTGTTTTGCAGCACACAATTCATACTGCAAGAGTGGTTCAAGCTCAGGGTACAGCCACTCAAAGCCGGCGTGTAGCAGTCTGTCTGGGGCGACATTCAAGTTTGACAGAATTGTCTCGCGGCCCATCGCTCCAAAGAGCACACGGATCATTACCGCAGGTAGGGGGCAGAAGGTTCGGCGTTTCAAAACTCGTCCCAGGGTTTTAGTGAACTCCAGGTTGGAGATCGCCTGTGGAGCCGTGGCGTTTATAGGACCTCCGAGGCTTTGATCCTCAACCGCCCTGATGTAAATTTGCACAATATCCGACAGGCTGATCCAGCTCATGTATTGCTTGCCGGACCCTATCCTGCCACCCAGACCCAGCCTGAAGGGGGGCAGCATCTTGGCTAGCGCACCGCCCTGGGCGCTTAAAACAACACCGGTGCGGATAAAAACTGTGCGCAGAGCTGCCCGCTGCAGCGGTTGTGCCGCTCGCTCCCAGGCCTGGCAGACCGTGGCCAGAAAGCCGGTGCCAGCTGGGCTAGCCTCGGTGGTCGGTCTTTCGGTTTTTGTTTCTCCATAAAAGTTTATGCCGGATGCGCTGATAAAGTCAATTGGACGGCTCTGTTTAAGGATGTTGGCAGTTAGTAACTGGGTGCTCTCAGTACGGCTCCGTAATATACGCTCGCGGGCTCTGGGTGTCCAACGCTGAGCGATGTTTTCGCCGGCAAGGTGAATCACACAATCAATCTCATCCAATGCGCCCTTTTTCAAGGTTTGATCATTGATGTGCCAGAGTTGGTCCCCGTGGGAGCGCGAGAGTGTTCGCACAATATGTCCCCGCTGGGTGAGAGCTGGACATAGTGCGCCGCCAATCAATCCGCTTGCACCGGAAATTAGTATGGATTTTGTTGGCCGTGTTTTGATTCTGTTGAGAGCGTTCATAAGCTAACCTGCTAGGGCGAGTGTTAAGAGTCTGTTCTTTTTTTATCTCCGGCAATCAACGCCGCGGCGGTGCTTACCTCTTTAACGGTGATGCCGGCGGCTTTGGCAAGGCTGGCGCAGCAGTCGTGTTCGGGCGCAAGGGTGATGGTCTGACCATTCAAGATGCCGCACTTGACTGACACGCGACCCCAAGCTGTTTCGACTTCCATGAATTGCCTTTCCAGCTCAGCGCGTGTGACGTTGCTGGAGCGGATGCCAAAGGTGGTGGTGGATTTGAATATAAGTGTTTTGCAGCTCTCCGACGAGTTCGGCTCTGCTAGTACGCTTAGCTGAATAGCGGGGCGCCCCTTTTTCATGATAATCGGTGTGTGCCAGACATCCAGCGCGCCGATCTCCAGTAGCTCCTCTAGTAACGTCCCCAGCCACTCGGGGTTGCAGTCATCCAGATTGGTCTCCAACAGGGTGAGTGTGTGGCCGTGTTCCTGCGGCGGAGTACCCGCAGTTTTTTTGGCAGGATCGTAGGGCAGATCCGCATCTTCCTTCGCTGGCTCTTTGAGCAGGGTGGCGCGTAGGACATTCGGACGTCCTTGGAGCTTGTGGGAGCCAAAGCCGAATCCGCTACTGAGAGGGATGGCGCAGGCAGGGGGAGCTTCGAGTTCATGCATCCAGGTGGTGAGAATAGCCGCCCCAGTGGGGGTGACCAGCTCGCAGGGTTCGTCGGTTTGCATCATGGTTTGGCCTTCCATCAGGAGCTGTGTTGCGGGCGCGGGGTTGGGCATCACACCATGTGCGCATTGGATGGTGCCAGTGCCAGCGGGCAGGGCACCGCATGACACTCCCGCAACATTCAATTGCTCCAGTGCGATGCATGCGCCGACAATGTCGGCCACAGAGTCCCAGGCACCCACCTCATGAAAGTGAACAGCTTCTGGGGTTGAACCATGGATCTTTGCCTCGGCCTTAGCTAGCCTTTGGAAAATAGTGATGGCGAGCTGCTTGGTTTTATCAGAGAGCGTTGAGCCGTTGATCAGCCCAGAGATTTCCAGCAGACCGCGATGTGTATGGTGATGGTGATGATGATGGTGATGGTGGCTGTGCTCACCCTGACTCTGTTCCGCATCGGTCCAGTGGCTTTCGTCATGCTGCTGGTGATGGTGGTGCGCGTGTACCGACACCCGGATGCCGTTTAAGCCTGATCCGGCGGCGGCTTCGCTTTGGATGCGAAGGTGTTCAGGGAAAAAGCGGTTGAGTTGCTCCTCAACCGTAGTCAGGTCAGCACCAACCGCAGCTAGCGCGGCGAGAATCATATCGCCGCTGGCACCGCCCACACTGTCAAATCGGATGTATCGTTTCATAAATAAAACCTTATTGTTAATCTGACGCTAATAATACCATTGGCATTGTTGCAGGACAAGTCTTGAGTAATGCCCCTTAAGAGGTGTAATTACGGTATAAAAAAATTCTTGCGGATACGAAAATCCATGTTGACAAAATATGAAAAAATGTCATTATGGGTGAAGTTTTACCATAGCTAGGTAATTTTAAGGTTTTTATCCATTTTTATGCGCTGCTTGAGCGAATAGTAAGGGTTAATTCCTATTGGTTTTAAATAAATAGAGAAGGGTGTTCTCACAATGAGTAAAAATACCAAAGTCTTGATCACAGGTGTTGGAGCGATTACGCCAATCGGTAAGTCTGTCCCGGAGATGTGGCAGAGCATCCGCAACGGTGTCAGTGGGATTGGAACAACTACCAAGTTTGATCCAGTGAATGTTGACTCGAAAGTTTCCGCTGAGATTAAGGATTTTGATTTTTCGATTTACGCCGAGAAGAAGCTGGCGCGTCGGATGGGACTCTTCACTCAGTATGCGGTGGCTGCCGCGAAAGAGGCCTGGGCTGATGCCGGGTTGGAGCAGAGCCTGCCTGACCCTGAGCGCGTGGCAGTGATGGTCGGCAATGGAATTGGGGGGGTAGAGGTTGATTTGGAGGCCTATAAGGTTCTTTTTGAACGTGGCCCTGGGCGCCTGTCACCAATGATGATTCCTAAGCTGATCGCCAATGAGGCGGCCGGCAATATCTCAATTATGCTCAATGCCAAGGGTGCCGCGCACACCATGGTCACGGCCTGCGCTTCGGGCACAGATGCAATCGGTGTCGCGCTGGACATGATTCGTTGCGGTCGTGCGGATGTGGTGATCGCGGGTGGCACTGAGGCGACCATCACAGAGTACTGCGTGGGCGGATTCTGCGCCATGAAGGCATTGAGTACAAAATATAACGACACCCCAACGAAATCCTGCCGCCCGTTCGACCTGAACCGCGACGGATTTGTTATGGGTGAGGGTGCCGGAATGCTGATTTTAGAGTCGGAGCAGCACGCCAAGACCCGCAATGCTAAGGTCTATGCTGAGTTGGCTGGTTATGGCGGCACGGGTGACGCATATCACCTGACAGCTCCTGATCCGGAGGCAGCCGGTGCGAAACGCGCCTTTACTTTGGCTTTGAAAGACGCAGGGCTGACCCCGGAGGCAGTTGACTATGTCAACGCGCATGGAACCTCAACGCCGCTGAATGATCCAATGGAGACCAAGGCGATCAAGGATGCCTTCGGCGCGCATGCCTACAAGCTGAAGGTCTCGTCAACCAAGAGTATGACCGGCCACCTGCTTGGTGCCGCAGGCGCGGTCGAGGCGATCGTGTGCGCTTTCGCTATTAAGGAGGGGTTCTATCCGCCGACTATTAACTATGAGACCCCGGATCCTGAGTGCGATTTAGATGTTGTTCCCAATAAGGGCGTTGAAGGCGAGATCAATGTTGCGCTCTCCAGCTCACTGGGGTTTGGCGGGCATAACGGGGTTTTAGCATTTAAGAAATATGTCTGATTTTGGAGAGTTACTGATGAGTGATGAAGTAAAGCAGAGTATGCCGGTGAAAATGGTTGAGGATGGTCAGGCCTATGATGGCTCCACTGAGGATCTTCTCCCGCATCGTAAGCCGTTTTTGTTTGTGGATAAACTCACGTATTGCTCGCAGGAGCGCTACGAGGGTGAATACACCTATGGGGCGGACACCTGGTTCTTTAAAGGGCATTTCCCGAATTACCCGGTGGTGCCCGGGGTGATTTTGGTAGAGTCCATGGCGCAGTGCGGCGGCGCGGGACTGGTGGCCTCCGGCATTGTGCGCAATGGGCTGTTCTTTCTGGTTAAGGTGAATAATGTTAAACTCCGGGCGCAGGTGCGCCCTGGTGACACAGTCAAGATGCAGATTGTCAACTCCAAGGTCACCCGCCGCGCTATTACCCAGCAGGGACAGGCCTTTGTTGATGGCAAGCTGGCAGCTGAGGCGGAGTTCACCTGTGTTCTGGGCCCCGAAGAAACATAAACATGAAAAAACCAATACGTATTGTCAACGGGGTCTGCAGTAGCGTAAATCCCGCTGGCTGTTTTGATAATGTGTGCCGCTGGATTGAGGCCGAGAAAAAAAGCCCTCGTATCGAAAACGGACCCAGGTCAGTTTTGATTCTGGGATGTTCCGGCGGTTACGGTCTGGCCGCCCGGATCGCAACGGCCTTCGGTGCCGGCGCACGGACCCTCGGGGTTTCTTACGAGCGCCCTCCAACTGTCAGGAAGCACGGCAGCCCAGGGTGGTATAACAACCAGGCCTTTGACATGGCCTCAGCCGAGGCCGGGCTCTTTTCCGAGACGCTGCTAGGCGACGCCTTTAGTAATGCCACCCGCGAGGCGGTGATTGATCGAGTCAAACGCAACGGCATGGGCGCATTTGACCTAGTGGTCTATTCACTGGCCTCACCCGCACGCCTCGACCCGTCAACTGGTGAAATCTACCGCTCGGTGATCAAACCTGTGGGTGAAAAACTTGTTGGATCCACCCTTGATGTGGCCACTGGTAATATTACGGAAATATCACTCGAACCCGCCACTGCCGAAGAGATCGCAGCCACTGTCAAGGTTATGGGCGGCGAGGACTGGAAGCTCTGGATTGAGGCTTTGCAGGCTGCGGATATTCTGGCAAATAATTTTAAGACCATTGCGCTTTCCTATATCGGCCCAGATGCCACCCACGCCATCTACCGCTCCGGAACACTCGGTAAAGCCAAAGAACACCTGGAGGCAACAGCCTTTGAAATCAACGAGCTGATCGCCCGGAACCAAGGCCGCGCCTATGTCTCTGTCAACCGCGCGCTGGTCACGCGCGCTAGTGTGATGATCCCCATTATGTCAGCCTACCTCTGCGCTCTGAATAAAGTTCTGAAAGCCAAAGGTCTGAATGAAAACTGTCACCAGCAGATGAGCCGTTTGTTGCGTGAGCGCCTCTACAATAACGACTCTCAGGTTGCAACTGATAATCAAGGCCGCATACGCCTTGACGATTGGGAGATGCGCGAGGATGTGCAGCGTGAAACCGCCGAGATTCTCGAGCGCCTCACCCCTGACAATGTGCGCGAGCTGACCGACTGGGAGGGCTGCTGCGATGAACTCTTCGGCCTCTTCGGATTAAGTCCCGAAGACCGCGCCTAAAAAAATTGCTTTGTCAAGAGACCGATAGGCATCAATTGACATCAGTGGAAGTCGATTGGTGTCGATGGAAGTCGACAGAAATTTGAATAACACGAATTAATTCAGGAAAAAACAAATGTCCAAAACATATAAAATTGCGGTGCTTCCAGGCGATGGAACCGGCCCGGAGGTTATTAAAGAGGGTTGCAAAGTCATTGATGCAGCAGCAAAAAAATTCAATTTTAAGCTGGAAAAAACCTTCTATGATCTGGGCGGCGAGCGTTATCTGAGAACAGGCGAGGTGTTGCCGGATTCGATTTTGGCGGAGCTGAAGGGCTTTGACGCCATCTACCTGGGTGCTGTCGGCCATGTGGATGTCAAACCCGGTATTCTGGAAAAAGGGCTGCTGCTGAAATTGCGTTTTGAGCTGGATCAGTATATCAATCTGCGTCCAGTCAAACTCTACCCATCGGTCGAGTGCCCTATCAAGAACAAGGGGCCCAAAGAGATTGACTACACCGTGATCCGCGAGAACAGCGGCGGTCTCTACACTGGCATTGGCGGTCTTTCACGCGCTGGCACCAAGGATGAAGTAGCTACCCAGCAGATGATGTACACCTATGATCAGGTTGAGCGCTGCCTGCGTTACGCATTTGAGTATGCCCGCAAGTATGGCCGCAAGGCGCGCGGTATTGGCGAAAAAAATACCTTGGCTATGGTTGGCAAATCCAATGTTTTGACCTTTATGTATGAGCTCTGGAACCGCGTTTTTGCAGAAGTTGGTGCAGAGTATCCTGATGTGACGCGCGAGTACTATCATGTTGATGCAACCTGCCTCTACATGGTGGCCTGCCCTGAGATGTTTGATGTGGTTGTGACCGAAAATATGTTTGGCGATATCATCACCGATCTGGCTGCCATTACGCAAGGCGGACTCGGTGTGGCCGCAGGCGGCAACATCAACCCAGATGGCGTCAGCATGTTCGAGCCCATCGGCGGGACAGCACCGATGTGGACCGGCAAGAATGCTATCAACCCACTGGCTGCGATTGGTGCTGGCGCAATGATGTTGACCAGCCTAGGCCAGGAGCAGGCTGGCCGCGCCATTGAAGCCGCAATTGCCGCAACAACCCCCAAGATGAAGAGCCAGCTGGCCAACGAGATGGGCCATACCACCACCGAGGTGGGCGATCTTGTTTTGAACGCGCTCTAAACTAAGTGAAAGTGACAATGGAGTAGTGCAAGCATCCTGCTTGCAGATGTAATTTCATTCTGAATGGGGTAGAAACAAGTGGCGTGATATCGTTGGTTTTAAAGTAGCACAGGCGTCCCGCCTGTGTTGGGTACGGAATTTCTAGCGCAGCATAGCCGCCTGCCTGCAGCGCACAGGCAGGCAACCAATTATCGTTTTGTCAGATGCCAGCCGGTGTTATAGGGGCACTGATAAACTGAGAGTTGAACACCCTTTTCTTTGCGGATAATTTTCGCCCGTTGTTGCGCGGTTTCCCGCGTTTGGTAGAGCTCTTTGGAGTGGCCAAACGCGTCGGTGCAAAGATTACAGCTGGTGCTGGGGGTTTGCCGATTCTGAGGCGAGAGATGCCACTGACCGCAGCGGTCACATTGGTAGGGAGTCAGATTGGTCCGGTACTGCTTGTTGGCATGGATCGCCGCGCCTTCAGCCTCCACCTCAGAGTTGTATTCGGACAACGGCTTTCCATTGCGTGTGTTAAAACAGGTGGTGCTTTTGAAGCTCACAGACTTTCCTTGGTGCTATCGGGTTTAAGGTTTGAGATGGCTAAAAAGTGTAAAGGGCACTGGGGCTTTTGTAAAGTGAAAAGTTAGTTTAGTCACTCCGTTTTTTCTACGGAATGTAAGATTTGTAGTGACAAACGCAGCTCCGATTTCCAATCGGACAACTCCCGATGCAATCTCCCCTAGATAACGGCTCATGAGAATTTAAATGTTCTGATAATGCACTCTTCCACTCTGGAGTCCAGACCTTGCGCACGAGCTCCAGTGTATCAGGTGCTATTTGATAGACGGCCTTGGGGCTGTTGACTGGGAGTTCCGGTCTGTCTGGATTATACAAAGCAATCCCGGCGGCAACAAACTGGTTTCATTTCATAGTTTCTCTAATTGCTTATCAAAGTCATCCATTATTTGTAAATCGCTAGTTCTTCAAGAACTCTGTCGATGCCCTGCATCCAATCTAAATTTTTTCCAATCACCAGCTCAGTCATTGCTGCATGATGAGTGCTCTTCATTGCGATCGGTTTGGCTTGAAATCCATAGCGGGCCACAAGCTCCATCACCTCTTTTGCATTGTCATAGGTCATAATCACATCACCCTTTAACGCAGCGCACTTTTTGAATAGTGCATCATGGTCCAACTCAAAATGTTTATATAGCCGGCTACCAGCTTTTTTGCCTCCTGCTGTGTAGGGAGGGTCTATAAAAAAAACGGCTCGAGGGTTATCTTGGTGTTGTGCGATTACCTCAAAGGCATCGCCATGCACAAAACTGAGCTTGTCCTTAACATAGTTTATTTGCCTCAGACGTTTTGCAAGAGTTCTGGGATACCACCGCGAAAGTATACCCTTGCCTCCTTCACCATTTTTAATAAATCCGGCACCCGCCGCTAGAATACCACCATGAAAAGTTCTGTTCTTCAGTATCGTTTGAAAAGCCCTTTCTCTATTCGACTTTTGGTTTATTTCAAGCGCATTTACTACATTTTCCTTTGTCATCTCAAACATCAAAATTCGTTGTGCTAACCAGTTAGCCTCTCCGTCAACTATAGTTTGCCAGACTGCCGCGATATCCTCATCTAGCTCAACCATCAGAACTTCGTCAACTAAATTCTCAAACACTGCGGTGAGTGAAATAATCCCGCCACCAACAAATGGTTCAATCAGAATTTTGGGTTTTGATGTTTGACTACGAAGCCATTCGCGCAGCCGCGGAACAAACCATGTTTTGCCTCCAGGGTAGCGAAAGAGACTAAGCTGTGGCACAGAGGAGACATTAACAGTCTTCAAAGACTCAACTTCATCGCTAAAAAGTAATTGCTGCATGTGGCTACTCCCCAAAAGGATTCTCAATAGTGTTGTTAATCGGAGGAGCTTCAAGTTTTTCATCTACCTTCGACTGAAGCAAATTAATGAACTTTGACATCTCTCCCACTTTTGGCCTTGTGATGGTGTGTAGTGCCTCAGAAAACTTAGTATACACAACTTTAGTCTTCTGAAGTTCAAAGTTTATTTCATCTTTAGATAGGAGAAGATCGTAAACCAACCAGGCAACATCAGCATCCTCCTTCGAGGTATCAATTAAGTTCGGCAAAGTATTGAAAAATGATGAATCTAAAGCGACGGCCATTTTTTTATTCCAGGCGTTCAAAATACCGCCTTTAAACATCAATTGCGGAGCAAGTCGTTTCCTTGATGATGAAAGAAAATCAGGCCGTGGGTAGTTTGGTTGGTTTAGCCAGTTCATGTTTGCATTTTTGGCACAATCCTGCATATAGAAAGCAAATGGATCTCTAACATTCCCTGAGATATAGACTGCCTGCACTTCAAGAGACCCAAAGTCAATAATTTTACCTACACTGTCGTATTCGACCAAAACAATGTCAATGTTCCCAGCAGACTTTCCATAGAAATCCGATAATCTCACCTCAGTGAGCGAAGTCCATGTAGCATCAGCGCCAAAGAAGAAGTCTGCTGCATCATCAGCAATCAGCCATTGTTCTCGAAATCTAACTGGACATGTAATGACGGGATTATCTTTATATAGCACACTGCATACCCCAAGAGGATCCCTTGCTTTATCCTTGGTACAACTAGGAACCCTGTTGTTAAATGGACACAGCTTATTTTTTCTATAACGTAAAGCTTTTGGGCTGAAGTCTTTCGGTGAATGCCCAAAAACCTCTGCCAGCGGATGCGTCGATTTATTTGTATTCATCATAGATTATCCAAATTCATATCACAAGATTGGTGCCAATCAACTTATAGTATACCACAAACGATTGGTGCAAAATGTATTATCTGAAAATTTCATCTGCAAAGCTGAGAAAATGAGTACGCTTTTGTTTTTCTTTTTTCTTTTGCCCTATCTTTAGTTTAATATGTTACTATTGTTATGACATTAAGATGTTGATGGGAGAGAAAGAATTCGTACTCGGGACGTAGTTGTGGGAAACCCAATCAGCAAGGCTATAATAACAGGATGAAGTATGCTTAGGCTTCTTGGATGGAGGGTAAACTGTGTTTTTGAATAAAGAAAGAGAGGTGCAAGATAGGATCGGCTTTGATCCTCTTGCCCGAAAGCCTTTACTGTATTATGCCTACGATTCTGACGTTTTTTCAGACGATCTCTATGAGGCTATTAGTGCTAAATTGGATAATGCAGGAAATAATCACTTGCAGTGGATTGAACAACACCCCTTTCTTTTTTCCTTGTGTTTGGTGCGGCGCTTTTTTGAGAAAAGCAATGGTGTGAAATATAATTTGTTTGCCAATGATCTGCATATCAATAAGGAGTTAGGTTCTTCGCTTGATGGGGTTTTTCAAGCTTTTGATTCGGACTGTGATCGCAGGTTCAATATCCATAAAGTACTGGCTGAGTCTCTTTTCTTTTTTGGAGCAAAAACCTCTCAAGCTTATGGGGTTTTATCTCATATCCGACAAGAGTTTGAGCGAGCAGAGAGTGATGAGGATGCGTATAGAGCTATTCTTAATGAAGAAATAACACTGCCCTTTGCGTATGATTATTTATTGCAGATGGAAGATGATCTTTTCAGAGAGTTGTTGTGCGGAAAGCACACAAAAAACGCGCGGCTCCAGGAGGTTGTTACCAGCAATTTATCTCGCATATTGCGGGAGACATCGGCAAACACAGGGTGGGTAATTAACTGGTCTGCAAAAAGGCTAGATATGTTGGTTGAGCGTTTAGTACTGGCAGGCGGTCATATTTCCAATCTGACCGTTAAGTGCGATGGTAGAACTCACACCTATTCTTTGGATGGGTTTCGCTGCCAAATCGTTGAGGATAAGCGTCTTTTTCCAACTATTCGACTCTCTGAACTATTTGATGATCTGCCTTTTCTGTCTGGATGCGAAGTGTCTTTGGGGCATGCTTATAAGGAAACAGTACAGGAGCTGTTCCGAAGCAAAGCCCCTCTGATCTTTCGTAAGGCAGGGGATATCGCCCGCTTATGGACTCCCAATGAAGATGGAATGATTAAGACAAAAGATGTGATTCATGCTTCGGAATTGGTTCTTTTGAAACATGATGGGGTTATACAAGAAGTCAGACTTGATGACGAGTATTTATCTCTTGACCACAAATCTATTTCTCTTGGGGGATATCGTTTTTCTGCTGTCCTGATTGCGGTTAATCAGCGGCGTGGCGAAAAAGCAAAAAGCCTTATTGTAGACGGTATTCATATATGTAAAGTAGGTGTTCGTGCACGGTTTGAGGTTGTTGATCAGGCGATTAGAATTCAGACCAGTGGAGGTGACCTTTTTTGTGCAAATGAAAATGTCGAACTTCAGCTGAACTCACAAGAAATTCTCAATGCAGAAAACTTGAAAGTGATAGGCTCAAGTTATCTAGTCTCTGGATGCAGTGTTTTGCTGACTGATGTTCCCGAAGGTGTTTTTGTTTCTGTTGTTTACAATAAAATTAAGGCACGTATTGTTCGTTTGCCAGCAAAATATGAATTAATTGAGTTCGAGCCAATGAAAGCCATTGATGGTTTTTGGAAACCTAATGAGTCGAAATGGGCTACTCCCGGGAAAACAACTGGAGTTTTATTTTTAGGGGACCAAAAACAAGAGGCATGGGTTCCGTGGGATTCCGTGCAATTTGCGTGGAAAAAGATTGGGATTGGTCAGGCGTGGGAGTATGGGCAGATGAAAACCATCCATTCTTTTCCAGATTTAAACAAATACTGCTTGGAGCTGTGGTCTCCAGCTCAAGGAAAACTCAAACTCGGAGACGTTGATCTGTGGCAACTCGAAGAAGGGTTGAATTCTATCCGATTTGACAGCCCTGCGCTGAATCAAGCTCTACGGGGTTGCCTGCAAAACGTGGAAACAATAGGAACCGTTGATAATCTTTGCTGCTATCTTAGCAATAGCAACTGTTTGGACGTCGCTAAAATTTCATTGGAGCCGGCAATTCCTGTATTGATTCAAACTCAGACGGAAGAATTTTCTGTTTATGTGCCTTGCAATGTCGGTATTAAAGATTGGAATGTTTGCATCCTGGACGAATTTCGAATTGCTCAACCAGTTCGATGGTTGACTCTTGTTTCCGGACGAAATGATTTTAATGTTGAAATAAATGGACAGTGTTGTTGGGCTGTTCTTTGTCAGGGCAGTGACTGGAAAACTGAGTGGATCGAGTTTCTTGTGCAGGCGGCAAGTCGTACGCCAACCGAATTATTGGCTTTTATTCCAATGCAGCGTGAACCACTAAGTGATCGGCTTGGAGACCTTGAAGAGGCTGGACAGCAGTTGGGTTTAATTAAAAGCCTTTTAAATCAATTTGATGAGCGAATATTTCGCGAAACATTGCACGATACTCTTTCGGTGAACTCAGGTATTCATATTTCAAGGGTTTCAAAAAATGTGGCTCAAAAAATGTTCCATGACAACTTAAGCTTTGAAACCATTGAGCAAAAGGTTGAGCAGTTACTGCTGGCAGGATTTAACGTTTTCTCTGTGCGTTCAAGGTATATGGATTGGATTGAGAACATTTGCGGCAAATGGACTCAAATACAGAATGGGACGGTGGCGCAATTATGGCAGAAATGCGCTTGGTTTCCTGCTATGGAACTTTTTAGAAACCGATTCCCTCTTTTGGGACAGGGCTCTGATGCATGGAAAAAGTTTTATTCAGGGAGAAATAATTGTAATCAACAAAGCTTAAAACGAGAGCTAAATGAATATTTTCCGCCCAGCAAAATTTATCTGTCATTGGATTCTCACAAGCAAGTTTTAGAAGTGTGTGGGGTGGAAGAGTGTTCTAGGAATACTCGAGTACAAACAAAGAAAAATGGACCAAAATGGCCAATATACTTTGGTGTTTGGCAAAAGACTATTCAGCAACTTATGGCCCAAATAGGATTTTCACTACATGATATTGACACGGACGGTATTTATCTTCTGATGTCAGAGGACCCGTGTAGCGCCGACGATTACAAGAAAAACAAAAAGGCCAAGATGTATCTCTCCAAGAAGATGTATCGATGCGCTTATTACGAAGCATGTGTGGTTACTGACCAACGAATCTTTTCTTCGGAAGTGCTTGAACATTTTTATTGGCTACTAATTAGTGAATTAAACTTGTCCCTTGCTCGGGATCAAATTATAAACGCCATATTGACGCGTTGTTATGAAAAATATCAAGTATACAGCGGATACGCTAACCGACTGGCGGTTTTGATTTTGGCAGCATTTAGTCGGCGTCGCTATTGTTTTGTAGATCATGATCATCAAGTATTCATGGAAGGGATGTTGCGGGCATACCGAACATGTCATCGTTTGTTGATGAACGACTTGATGGCTGTTGAGTTTTTTAGAGTTTGGTTTTCCAGAAAATAGGAGCATTCGATGAATCCAATTGAAATTGCAGAGAGTCTAAATGAGTGGTTAAAAAAGAGAATTAGATTTTCTTTTCCAATTGATCGTGTGGATCGAGAGTTGAGCGGCAAGTTAACTGATTTTTTTAAGGAACACCCTTTTTTGCAGGATCCTTGTCTTGAGGTTACACCACCTTATGAAACGGGATCTACGTTGCAGGAATTGGTTGAGGACGGTGTTTTGCTCCAAAAGACAGCAACCGTTTTTGCCGAGGTGCTAGCCGACTCAACACCGGATAAGGTGAGGTTGTATCAGCATCAGGATGAGGCAATCCGTGAAGTGCGGAAAAATAAAAGTCTGGTTGTGAGTACTGGGACGGGTTCAGGAAAAACAGAGTGTTTTCTCATTCCTATCGTTGATTATCTGTTACGTCTTAGTGAAGCGGGAGAGTTAACGAACGATGTTCATGTCATGGTTTTGTATCCAATGAATGCGTTAGTTAATGACCAGCTGGCTCGCTTGCGTCAAATTCTAAAAAAAATGCCGGAGATTAGGTTTGGGAAATATACAGGGGAGCTTTCCTCGGTCAGTGATGAAGAGAGTGTTGATTTGTCAGGATCATTAGTTGCCGAGATTAAGAATCATTGCGATTCAAATCTTCCAAAGGGACTGAGCTTCGATCGAAATATTTCTTTGCCAAATGAGGTGACTCGACGATCTGAATGGCGAAGAAAACCTGCCCATATTTTAGTCACCAACTTTTCAATGCTCGAGTATTTGCTGCTGCGTCCAGAAGACAATAGCTTGTTTGGAGATAAATGGCGATTTGTGGTTTTGGATGAAGCTCACTGCTATAACGGTGCCATGGGAACAGAAATTTCCTGGCTGATGCGACGCTTGTCAAACCGTGTAGCAGAGCATGGAAGCAAAAAAGAATTGATGCAATACATTGCCACCTCAGCAACATTGGTGCCGTGCGGCGATATGGGGTTTGAAGCGCGTGGACAATTAGTTCGTGAGCAGTTTGCCGCGAAGATATTTCCTGTTGATTCAAAGCAGGTGCATTATCAAGAAGGTTTTTTTTCCTATTACAAACCATCTGGAGTTGGTGTGAAATGGTCTAGGGCTGGCGACGGTTTATTTGAACGGTTACGTGGGGCCAGGGTCCCGCCGGAGCTGGAGGCAAGAGGAGAAAAGTTGTTTGGATTGAAAGCGGGTGCTTCATTGTTCTCATGGCTGAAAGCTTACGAAGGGGAGCAAGAGTGGGTTGATAAGCAAAAAGAACTGGAAGCGTCATATCAAACCTTGGCGAACGGGGAGCTGCTTGGCGTTTGTGATGTTGATTATCTTCTACAAAATCTTGCAGCTGTTATGAGCCTGTTTGAGGACAAAGGCGAACTGAAGGTGACAGATACAACAACCCTCAATCTTCTTCGTCAAATTGCAGAGTCTGGCGGTTCCTTAAGTGATGACAACTACTGGGTTGATGTGTTGAATGATCCACTGGCTCCGCAGAAGTATGAGGTTATTGACGGTAGGCGCAGGGTTGGAAACAAAAAAAATCTAGCGAACGATTGGGTCGAGGGGGTTACAGAGCTATCATTTGAATCTTTTCATTATTTACTAAAAGCTGCCTTTCACGTTTTAACGGACTCAAGTGTTTTCGAGCAAATTGAACTTGAGGAACTGCCTGTGACTTTATGTGAAAAAACTCGCACACAGATAGCCGCTTATCAAGATGGATTAGAATTTCGCGCTGCTCAGATAGCAACGATAAAGAGTGAACTTATCACATTTTGGAGGAGGTTGGTTCCAGAGGCATCCTCCCTAGAAATATTTTCCTTGCAACATGCTGTTGCCGTAGCCATAGCAAACCATCCTCAAGTTCACCAGTTGCATGTCGCATTGAACGAGGCTTTTCATGATGTGAAAAAGGAGGATGATTCTTTGTCGCTCTCTTCTATTTCAACAAAACTGCAGTGCGGGAAAGAGCACCTAGTTTCTTTATTGAATTGGTGTTGTTTTGCTCAATTCAAGGGGAGCAGACATCCCTTGCTTGATTTGCGTTATCATCAACTTGCGAGGGGGCTTGCCGGGCTTGCAATTAGAATTGAAAGTCAAGGAATAAAGACCTTTTGTTCAATTTCGAGTCTGGGAGAAAAAGGGGTGTTTCAGATTGGGGTCTGCCGTGACTGCGGACAGCCATATATCATTGGGTATCTCAAAGAGAAAACGCATAAAGAATATGGTCCAATTAAGCGGAATCGGGCTGTTTTGTCCTCATACAAAACGACAGAGCTAAAATACATGGTCGCATTGAGCTGGAACAATTTCGATATCGACCCAAAAGACGTGGAGGATGAGAGGCAAAAGGAGAAAATCAATCGGGATGCTTTGCCCTGTTTGCTGAATCCGGAAACCGGAGAGTTTTTTGATGAGGGGGAAGCGGGGCTTCCCGAGAACCTCTTGCGGGTAAATTTACTCTCACCTAAGGATAGTCAGAACCCTACCTTTATTGCAGGATGCCTGCGCTGTGGCGCGAAACAGGCGAGCCGCAGAGAAGTCCAATATGGCATTATCACTCCGGTGGTTTTTGATTCGATGGCAGCAAAGAACACATTAATGGACGAGTTGTCTCGATTGGTTGAACCCAGTTCAGACCCGGTTGCACGAAACCATCCAGGAGAAGGTCGAAAGGTGTTGGCTTTTTCAGATAGCCGTTCCGGTGCGTCCCGGTTTGCATATCAATTTCATGTCGATTATTTGCGAGACAATGGCCGGAAGTTTTTGCAGGAGGGGGTTAAAGATGCCTTGGACAGTCCGATTGAACAGCGCGCGAAATGTTTAATTACTGAAGAAGAAAAACAAAAATACGATGCCTATGTTTTAGATGCCATCCTTCAATCTAAAAAACGAGATATTTTACCTGAAAGTGCGCAGATTGATGAGTTGTGTTGTGCTGTAAAGCGGTGTATTGAAAAATACAATCTACCCGAATCGTTTTCCGTCATCGGAAATGACAGGAAAGAGCTTTCTGAAGCGGAGGCCATTAAATATAGAATTTGGACATTGATATGCGATAACAAACGACATGCTTTGCTGCGATTAGGCTTACTGAAAATTCGTTTTAAATACGACATCCCCTCAAAAATTCCAGATCAATTTGGGTTGTCTGAGACGGAGTGCAGAGAGTTAATCGACGCTACAATTACTCACTGGGTTATTCGGAAGCGTGTGTCGCGTGGCGAAAACTGGCCGGAAAACGAAAACCTGATCCATAATCCATATCGATTGGAGTTAAATCAGTTCGCTACGGGTGGCGCGGGGTATCTAAATAAATTGGTTCAAGATCGCTGTCGGTGCAGTGCGGATGATGCGAAAGAAGTTTTGGGCACAATTTGGAACAAGGTTCTTGTGGAGAACGGGTTGCTTGTCTCGCGCCCTAATAATGATGGGTATTGGTTTAATTTCTCCAAGCTCAAGTTTTCTGTTGGAGATGTTGAGTTGTCGAGAGAAACACCCGCAGATGACTGGCTAATGGATAAACTGGAGCGGGACCTAATCCCCGTCCGCATTGAAGAACATACCGCACAACTTTCGAAGGAGCGAGGAATTAATTATCAGGAGGGGTTTGTTCGAGGAAAGATAAATGCTTTGTCTTGCTCAACTACTTTCGAAATGGGAATTGATGTGGGTGATTTATCTGCGGTTTTCCTAACTAATTTGCCTCCAAATATTGCAAGCTACCGTCAACGTGCCGGACGTGCCGGCCGACGTGCGGGTGCGGCGGCGTATGCTTTGACCTTTATCTCTGCTGCTCCATTTGATCAATACTATTGGGACCATCCGGAAAAACTATATTTGGGTGATGTGCAGACTCCTAGAATATACAGCGATAATAGGCTGATTAGAGCACGCCATTTGCGGGCGGAGGCATTCTATCACTTTTTGGCTTGGTTATCGAAGCCTTTGGACGGAGGTGGGAAAAAAACAACGGATCATCTGGCGGTTAATCCTCACAAAAACAATCAAATCGTTCCTTATCGACGAAGCTGGAAAAAAGTTGGGGATCTTTTCGGAGGATTGAAGTTTTCTTATGGAAACAAGAAACCGTTCTGTAGTCGAAAATTTGAACCTTTATGCAAACTCGCAAAGTCGTGGGGAAAAAATATTGAAGAGATGAATGCGCTCAAGAAAAGCGTAAATGGGATTTGTAAAGAAAATGTGGGGTATGATGTAGGATATGATTTAATATTTCAGCTTTTAGGGACTAATCCGCCCTATGCGCTTGGAGAAGCAAGCAAGTTGGATTTCGAAGCATTGGGCGGACCGAATGATCATACAGGGCAAAAATCTGGACAGTATTTGTTTAAGCAACACGTTCGTCAAGCAGGTGAGGATGTTTTCGAAACACTGGGAGCCGGTAGCGGATATCAACGGAGTCGTTTTACCCGCCAAAGTATTGAGTTTTTAACACGGCAAGGGATTATGCCTAAATATGGATTCCCTGTAGACATTATAGAGCTCATTCCCGATAAGGACGATGTTTACGGTAAAAATGTGGATATGTCTCGGGATTTAAAGGTGGGACTGTTTGAATATGCGCCAGGGCAATCTGTGATAGCAGACAAGCGATTATATGAATCAAGTAAGTTCATTGGTGTTCGTGGTGATGATCAAGATCCCGTTGACCGCGTTTTCAGGTGCAGCATTTGCAATCATATATCCACTACAGAGATGGTGCAGTGTGAGTTGTGTCAAAGCGACGAGTGTGAATCATTTTCTGCAGTTCAACCCGATTATTTTAAAGCGAACGTGTCAGTTGCGGATATGAGTAATACGCTGCAAACCTCGCGCGGAACTCGTCAGTATGCGTTTACACCGGCGCAAGATGAGCAAGGGAAACATTCAGTTCCGTCTTTGGCTTTATCTACCGCTCGTCCCGTGAACCCTCGGATGCTTTTATTTAACCGGGGGGTTGCATTCGAAGGATTCAGGAATTTGCGTTTTACCCAGCGCAATGGTCAAGCTTATGGCGAGCTTAGTTTAATGCATACCTTCCGAACCGATATCATCTACTGGTTGCCAAATGCTGGTTTTTTTGCCAAGGAGGCACTTTTCAGTGGGCATGTAGGGAGTGATCCGTCGGCAAGTAACAGGCGGATTTTAGCGATGAAGGGAGCCATGGCATCAATTCTTCGAGCAATTCCTCATGTGCTTGGTATAGCCCCTAGAGAAGTAGATGGATTACTTTATCCAATGAAGGGGCAAGGGACAGCGTTTGTTTTCTTTGATGATGTGTCAGGAGGTGCTGGGCATGTTCAGCGTCTGAGGATGGATAGCGATCGGGACAAAGACACCGCTTTATTGATAAAGAGAGTAATGGAACATGCGCTTGCATCTTTAAGCAAATGTGAATGCTCGAAGATTGAGAATCCTGATTGGTACCCTTTGAGTGTAGAAAACTATTGTACGGCTCAAGTTCAAGATGGCGTTCGAGAAAGGAAAGCCTGCATCCATTGCCTCTGGCAGGCTAACTACCCAGATCAAAACGTCCTTCTAGATGCATGTGATGCACACAAAGTGCTGGAGTACCTATCTTTGGGTTATCCCTAACATCTAGCACGAGACTGATTTGACTGACATACGTATGTTGAGGAGAGAAGCAGGCAGAATTGCTTGTTTCCAATGCCGACTTCTTGCATCCAATCCAAATTCTTAGCCTGTCAGTTACCGGTTGCAATACGAGATCCAGTGCGTTAATATTCTTCCTATGAGTCATTAGTTATCCTTTCTTGTTTTTCTGTATTTACAGGAAACAATTTGTTTTATCAATTACACACATGAAATTAAAAAAATTACCCCATCCCATACCTTATCAGGGGAGTAAGAGAAATCTTGCTCCTGATATCCTACGCTATTTCCCCGAGCACATTGCGGTGCTGTATGAACCATTCGCAGGATCAGCTGCAATGACAATTGCTGCTGCTGAAGCAAGGCTTGCGCAAACATTTCATCTAAACGACCTCAACAAGCCTCTCATTGACTTGTGGGATGAGATCATTAACAGACCAGAGCAACTGGCCGCGCAGTACGAAAAACTGTGGCACGATCAGCTCTCCGATCCGAAATTGTTCTACACTGAGGTGCGCGATAAATTTAACCGAACAGGTGCGCCGCATCTATTCCTTTACCTGTTGGCACGCTGCGTGAAAGCCTCAGTTCGTTATAACGCACGCGGCGAATTCAACCAGAGTCCAGATAATCGTCGAAAGGGGATGAAACCCCGGACAATGAAGATGCAGATATTCGGGGCTGCGTATTTCTTGAAAGACAAGACCACAATCGCCTCTGTTAACTACCGGGATGTACTCAAGCTTGCAATGCCAGAAGATCTGGTATATATGGACCCTCCATATCAAGGAGTTTGTGGTAATCGCGACACACGCTATTTGGAGAGCGTCCAGTTCTGTGAGTTTGTGGAAGCACTAGAGGAGCTTAATAGCAGGCACATACGTTTCATTGTCAGTTACGACGGTCGAACTGGTGACAAGTCCTATGGCAAAGCTCTGCCAGACGAATTGAACCTAACATTAATTGAGCTGGATGCCGGGCGCTCATCCCAAGCGACACTGCTAGGAAGAAGTGATGTTACAATCGAATCTCTTTATCTCTCGCCAGCATTAACAGATGAACTCGCACATATACCAGCCCTTTATCGCTACACCCGCGGAGAACAATTGTGCTTGTTGGAGGGTCGTGCGTGAAGAAACCACGACTACCTAAGAAGTTTGATGAGGTTGGAAACATGAATGATTCTGCGGATTATATGCTTCTTTCAGGGTCTGCTAACCGAGCAAAGTCATGGTCCTGCGAACATTGCGCAAACTGGATTGACCTCAAAAAAAAGGAGATCTGTAAAAAATGTTACTGGGCTTACCCAGATTCATACGATCATGTTGCAATGCGGCAAGCCCGTCGTACTGATATTATATGGACGGGAACCGAAATTTCTGGCTATGACCGCTTGAAAGCAAGGACTCTGGAGCTTCAGAAGGAACTACCCGCTTACATCAAAGAGTTAATAGAAAAACACCTTGAAGGGTAGAGTCTCCTAACGAGAGTTCACCGTATTGAAAGTCGAAAACCGGAGCTACTCATTTGGTTGCGCGGACTGTGGTTTTAATAATTCGCCGATTCTTAAAGAACTCTGTCGATGCCTTGCACCCAATCTAAATGATGCATAGTACTCTGAATCCTGAGCGATAAACGACGTAATATCTTCAAGATCCGATGAGGCCTGTAGCGTCCATTTCATTTCAGCCATTTTGCCATGTTCTCCCTGACTTGCATATGTGAAAGGGTTTGCCCGGAATCAGCCTGCTGAACACCTCTCTCTATCTTGGATAGAAAATACAATTTTTCCATAACATCTTCTATGGAAACATCGGTTGGGAGAGCCTGTACTGTATTAATTATTTTCTCTTTAACAGTCATGTCGAAATAATACCATTAGGGCTGAATGAAAGCAAGTGGCGTGCCGCAAAAGCTAGCAATCATCATGAGGGTCACGCCCCAGTCAGAAGACACGCTAAAGCGTGAACTACATGCTGCATTTACCACCAATGACAACTAATTTTGAGGGTAGAAAAATAGAGGGATAGAAAATTTTTTTGCCCGCGAATCTCCGCGAAAGGATAAGGGAATTTCATCCCCACTTCGTGGGGTCGCTAATCGCTTGAAATACCCTTATCATAAGATCACTCTTAAAACATGACTTGCAATTTTAACACGGGGCTCTTCGCTTTAAATTTTTAGTGATTAACGACTCCACAACGTGGAGAAAAAATTTAAAGTGCAATATTCGCGGAGATTCGTGGGCAAAAAATTGGTTGCGGCTATGCTGCGCTAAGTACCTTGTGGTTTCAAAAAATAATTTACCGCGAGAAGGGTTTCAAGGTGCTACGCATACCTTCCTGCGTCCTTTGTGGTTTCAGATACAAATTGGTTGCCTGCCTGTGCGTTGCACGCAGACCGGCGGCTATGCCGCGCTAGGCTCTTTGTGGTTAAAAATCAATTAAGCCCCATTCGCGCAAAGCCGCAAGTTAAAAATCTTCGTGTTCTTCATTGGGTCAGGCATTGGATGCATCTGCGAATCAATGCAATAATCCACCGTGTAACGGCGGATTTACTTTTAAGCATGTCCTCCGCTATGCGGTGGACAACGATGATTAAGTGGATTGCTTAAAAACTCGGAATTTCGAGATCCTTACAGATTTTCTTCGCTGTGAAATCTATTACCTCCCGATGACGAGGAACAGTAGAACACTTGTTGTTTGCCGGATTAAAATATACAGAATGACTTCCGCCTTCCCGTAGAAGGAGACACCCGTGTTTTGACAAATGACGCACCAGATCACGCCGTTTCATAATACAGACAGAGCTAATGGTTCACGTATAACTTCCTGTCCAGCCAAAGATCGCTTAGAGAGGATTCTGTTAGACTCTAAAATCAACACAGCAGCCTCAGCGAGATTTGCCCTTGCCTCTTCCAGAGTTGCACCCTGTGAATTTGCGCCAGGGAGCTCCTCAACAAAGGCTGCATACCCTTCTGGGAGTTTTTGAAATACCGCTGTTAATCTCATTTTCTACCTCCATTTGTATTTAAATGATATATGATCACCGGCACTTTTGCAATACACGGTTCAAGCTTCCCTAAGATACTCGATGATTCCGATTCCATCGAGAGTACGCTAGGTTATTTTTTAGGCAGAAAAATAGAGGGGTAAGGAAATTTGGCAGCGTGATAATTTTTAACTACGAATAACGCAAATGACACGAATGCTATTCAGCTACGCACCATTCGCGCAAATTCGCGTTATTCGTAGTTAAAAATCTTCGTGTTCTTCATTGGATCAGGCATTGGACGCATCTGCGAATCAATGCAATAATCCACCGTGTAACGGCGGATTTACTTTTGAGTATGTCCTCCGCTATGCGGTGGACAACAATGATTTTGAAGGTTATCCGGTAATATGCACCAAATCGCGGATGCGCCCTCAGGCATTAGATGACGAGCGAAAAACTATCACGCTGCAACCCATTTTTTACCGCTAAGATTTTTCACCTTAAAAGCAACGCTGCGCACCAACTGCGGCTTCATTAGAGCCAATCAAAGATAATGAAAGCTCAGGGCGCGCCTTTCACGAATAAACAAACAGCATACGCTCATTGCTTCATCCGTCTCCGCCAAGGCTATGGCGGACACGGTAGAAGCAACCCTACACCCCAGGACGAGCCTTTCACAAACTTTCGCTTCGCTGGCGCGGTCACGGCCCGCGCCCTACAGCTTCGACTTGAAAATCACTAAACTTTCGCTTTGCTGGCGCGGTCACGGCCCGCGCCCTACAGAGCTGCGACTCGCATTGTGCCCAGCTGGCACATCTCTTGAAACTTGCGAAGCACTGTAGCCGAGGACCATGACCGCGGTGGGCTTGTCAGTCAGGCTGCTGCTGGGCAATTGCAGCTCGCGTAGCACCTGCTTAATCCTACTATGCCGCGATGCAGCCTTTGGCGGAGACGGGTCAATAAAACTGGTTGCGTTGGAAAGCTGCTTTAGCTTACTATTGAGTTTATGCTGGACGTGATACATAAAACGCTGGTGAAAGCGCAGGCTAAAACGCTGGTGAAAACCACGCCGGCGATGATCCTTCAAATGCTGCGGCAAGATCAGGACTTGACTCTGGCTGAGGTCGCAGCTGCAATCGGAAAATCTGTCAGCGCTGTCGAGCGGGCTGCAAGCAAATTGGTTAAGAGCGGTCTATTGAAATATGTTGGCCCGCAGAAGGGAGGACATTGGGAGGTCATTGAGGGATGAAAAGGTGTGCGAACAGGCAGGCAAGTTGCGAAAAAACGATGGGGTAACTTGACGGTCAGCTGTATCGGAGTCGGGGTCGGCATCGGAATCGGGGTCGCCCTCGTACGCTTTTCGATACCGATTCCGATGCCGACCCCGACCCCGAGTGACAAGCACGAAACTACGACCAAGTGATCAAGTTACAGGCAAGGTTGGCCGTTTGGTGTCGCTCATAGAGCGACTACTACACATGCGCTGCACTGCGGAGCGCAAGGGTTGTTGTTTGGTGTAGTAGCCGCTCTATGAGCGGCATCGTATGTTTTTGTGTCGCCGTAGATTGACTTCGGGCTTAAGAGTGTGCAAACGCTTGAGGGATCGCCGAAGTTTTCAACAAAGGGGAAACGCACGTGTTGGTCTTGCTTTTCGGGTTGCTGCCGGACAGCTGGAGCTCAGCCTCCCAGGGGTTCCCTATTTTTTACCTCTAAGATTTTTCACCTCAAAAACAACGAAGTGCACCTTTCGCAAACTTTTCGGCGCGGCCCTGTCACCGCGTGTATTTAATGACTGTATTGCGGGAGATATCGAGCGCGGTAGCGGCGTGGGACATGTTGCCACCATGCTTTTCCAAGACCCGGCGGATGTGCATGCGGGTCATGTCCTCCAGCCGGTCGGAGTGTCCGAGTGGCAGCAGCTCGTCATTGCCCAGCGCATCCTGATAGCCGACGAGCAGTTTCTTGAAATCGCGCTCATCCAGCGCATAGGCCCGGTCCAAGAGGTTGGCAAGTTCGCGTACATTGCCCGGGTAGCCATATCCAACCAGCACATCCATCTGAGCTTTACTCAGTGAATGCCACCCATCCCGACGCCCCCGGCCCCATAGATCGCGGGCAATGGCCGGGATGTCATCCGGATGCTCACGCAGGGCTGGCATCCGTAGAGCAATTACGCTGAGCCGATAGTAGAGGTCCTCCCTGAACTTGCCTTCACGCACCATCTGCCTGACATCACGGTTTGTGGCTGCAATGACCCGTACATCCACCCGGCGTTCGCCGCCACCTTTACGACCGTCAGCGCCAAGGCGTGTTACGCGTCCCTCCTGCAAGATGCGCAGGAGCATGGCCTGGATCTCCAGCGGTAGGTCACCGACCTCATCCAAAAACAGTGTTCCTCCATCCGCCCGCTCAAAGACCCCGGAGCGCGCCTCTGTCGCGCCGGTAAACGCGCCCTTTTCGTGTCCCCGGAAAGCATCTTCCAGCAGGTGCAAATTGGAGCCAGCGCAGTTCAAAGGGACAAACTCGTTATCGCGTCGGGCTGAGAGATGGTGGAGCATCAACGCTGCCGCCTCTTTGCCAGTGCCGCTCTCACCGAGGATCAGAACTCGAATATCCGGGTGACGGGCAACCTGTCTGATCAGCCGACGAACCTCAACCATCACAGGGCTATGCCCGGTCAGGGGGGCATTCGACAATGCAGCGTAACTGCGCACAAGCGCTTGTTCATCGGACGACCAAGCTTCCGTTCCTTCGCCGCGCGCGATATGCCGCACTGCCGCGCTGAAGATTGAGTCATCATCCAGGTTGCGGTGCGCATAACCAGCGGCATCCAGCAGCGGCGCGTTGGCTTTGACCGATTTAGCCAAATCGTCCTTTACATTAAGGCAGAGACAGACAGCCTCTTGCAGCGAGACCTCCCGCACAAAAGGGGAGAGCGCCCTGAGGGTTGCATCATCGATTGATGCGCTTGGCGGCAGTACGCTGATCCAGCTCAGGGCCACCCCCTGCCTGGCCAGCCTCCTGACACTCCGCGCCAGCTGCTGCGGGTCGCCGCCCAGAGAAACACCCAGGATCAAAACGCGGGCATATCCACAAGCGGCTGTAAGCGCTTCCGCTAGCCGTGCCTTGCTCATACCCCGCACATCCGCATCAGGGTACGCTAATAGAGCCAGTGCAGCGCAGTGCGCATAAAAGTGTCCTTCCGAATCCCATCCAGTCAGAATCAATGTTTTTGTCGTTTTCACAGCACCTCCGAGATCATCAAAAAATTAACAGTGTATTCAAATAATTATAATACACTAAAGCAACTAGTTGTTGCAACCAAATGAGTCTATGTGATGTGCGGGAGGTCGCATCTGTGAATCGATGCAATAATCCACCGTGTAACGGCGGATTTACTTAGGTTGCAATATAAGTATGTCCTCCGCTATGCGGTGGACAACAATGACTTTGAAGGTTATCCGGTAATATGCACCGATTCACAGATGCGCCCGCGCGGAAGGCTTTCACCATTACAAAAGTTTGTGATTAAGAGCCCGCTGCTTTAGCAACAAACGCTATGCGTTTGGGAAAACGGAGTTTGTTGTACAGGCTTTCTGTGTCCGGTATAGCTGCAAAACGCGAAAACGTAAACCTACTCTGAACACCTCGCTCTATCTTGGACAGAAAGTACAGTTTTTCCATAACATTTTTCACCTCAAAAACAATGCGGCGCACCTTCTTCGCGCCTCTGCGCCTTGGCGGGAAATAATTTTTTACCACGAAGACACGAAGAGCCTAGCGCAGCCCTTTTGACAAGCTTAATACAGGCATAGCCGCAACCATTTTTTGTGATTTCAAAGGCGGTTCCAAATGTGCGTTTTGTCTGCGTTTAATGCGGAAATGCCTGAAAACAGGGGTTTTGGGAGGGTTGCTATCCCATAGATTCGTAGGGTTCCGAGCAGGGTGAAAGATGGGCAGACCGACTGCAGGTGCTCAAACACGCCCCAGTAAAGCTTTTCAGCAATATCGGGATCACGTGTACGATTAGCGTTAGAGAAGGTGTTGCGCTTCGGTGCCACCGTACCCCGTATCCGGGTCACCACTGTTTCGTGAAGTCGCAATGCGTCGCAGATCTCATTCAAACTCGATGCGCCAGACAGATGTCCATAGAGCAGGGCGAGGACGTGGCTGAATGCCGTGAACGTTCGGATGTCGGCCCCAGCTTCCCGTGTCAGCCTGTGAGTTCCTCCGGAATCCACTGGACGATCTGACGCAATGTAGTGTATGCTGTTTTAGTTGGTCTTGGCAGTGCTCCTTCGGAGGCGCTGATGAGCGCGTTTAAACGCGCTTGATGATGGTTATGTGTCTTCATGCGGCTGTAGGCTACAGCCACGACCGTTCCAAGACCAGCACTTCTTCACATTTCAAAAAATTATTTCGCAGGTGGACTTTTTCAACCCTCCCGCATAAATAGGTTCCAGACGTCGGAATTGGCTGGTTAACATCCTGCTTGCGATGGAACTTTCATCCAGAATGGAGTGGAAGAAAGGTGTTTGAAAAGTAGCACAGGCGTCCCGCCTGTGTTGGTCACGGAATTCACAGCCGAGACGGCTGTGCTACTTTTCCTCTTTCTTTGAAAAACAGCATCCGAGCAAGGCAGAACGTTGCGCTTTGGATCTAAAAGCCGCGAGTTAATATCTGTTGTTTTGTATAACGAATCAAGTTATTCAACCACTCACGCTTTAGTTTTATAAACTGCCGATTCTTCAAGAACGCTGTCGACTCCCTGCATCCAATCTAAATCCTTTCCAATCACCAGCTCAGTCATGGCCGCATGGTGAGTGCTCTTCATTGCGATCGGTTTGGCTTGAAACCCATAGCGAGCAGCAAGCTCCATCACTTCACTTGCGTTGTCATAGGTCATGATCATATCACCCTTTAACGCAGCGCACTGTTTGAACAATGGTTCAATTAAAATTTTGGGTTTTGATGGCTGACTACGAAGCCATTCACGCAGCCGCGGAACAAACCATGTTTTGCCTCCAGGGTAGCGAAAGAGACTAAGCTGTGGCACAGAGGCAACATTAACAGTCTTCAAAGACTCAACTTCATCACTGAAGTCTTTCGGTGAATGCCCAAAAACCTCTGCCAGTGGATGCGTAGATTTATTTGTATTCATCATAGATTATCCAAATTCATATCACAAGATTGGTGCCAATCAACTTATAGTATACCACAAACGATCGGTCCCAAATGTACCATCGGTGAAGTTAATTGTTGATTTTTTCGTCTTTGCAGCCAAGTGGACGACTAGAAAAAAACAATTAATTGTTCTTTCCAAAGGTTTGTCTTTCGGACCTTATTGCGACTTGTTTCGCAAGCATCCACCGCATAGCGGCGGATATACTTCGCAAGCATCCACCGCATAGCGGAGGATATACTGTGTTGCTTTCAGTATGTCCGCCGCTATGCGGTGGACGCCCATTTTTCATCTCTAAGATTTTACCTAAAAAACAGCGTAGCGCATTTTCACCTGCCGCGCGACATGCAAGCTTCAGTAAAGCTGAAATGTGTAGGGTTGGCGGTACTTGTCCGGCGTAGTTCCGCTTGCGGGACAAAGACGGATGAGCCAAACAAAGATAATGAAATCCCCTGACTTGCCTTTGGCGAATAAACACCTAGTGTCCGCAATTGCTTCATCCTCCTTCGCCAAGGCTACGGCGGACACGGTAGAAGTAACACTACACCCTAGGATAAGCTTTTCACATGCCAGTTGCAAAATGCCGCTCATAGAGCGGCTACTACACCGAACGACAACCCTTGTATTCCGCAGTGCAGCGCATGTGTAGTAGTCGCTCTATGAGCGACATCGGTCGACGATGCTGTGCGACGATGTTGGTGGACGATTAAAAACTCCGCCCCAGGAAATCGTCAACCAGCATCGTCGCCGTTATCGTAAACCGACTAAAAACGGTATGTAGTTCACGCTTTAGCGTGCCTGTGTTCTCTAACCAGCTATTGAAAAGTTGCTGAAATTTTCACCCGCTTCACGGCAGCAGATCAACAGTTACCTTATAAAATTGTTTACTGAGTGCTTGCGGCACCTCGACTGTCAGCTGCTCGCCTGTGCCATCAACCGTGAGAAGCGGTTGTTCATCCCAATTCACGAGATCGGTTGACGCATAGACCCGATATCGGCGATTTGCGGCTGATCTCCAAGTGAGCAGTAGACTAGCTGGCTCGGGTTGCGCTGCCAGGCTGGTCGGATTGGCGCTGAATGCTTGCAGGTTTGCTGGAGGTGGTACGCTGCTTGGCGCGATATGCTCAATGGCAAAGAGGGAGCAAGCGTTGGTAGGGTCGGTGTAAGCTAAGAACTCCATGTAGTTCGAATAGCCATCTCCGTCGTCATCAGCCGTTGCAACGAGTCCGGTCTTGGAGCGAGAGAAGCGTGCCTCCCACCAATTTGGTATACCGTCGCCATCCCAGTCGTAGTAGAGTCCGCCGGTATCACAGACAAAGACATTGCCTTCAAAGTAAATCACATAGGTTTCTTCGACTAACGGCAGGTTGCCAGGAGTATAGGGAACATGCGTATCAGTCAGAAATGCGCTTGAGGCCAGCAGCGAAAGGCTCCAGGCATCGGCTACATGCGGGTCAGTGCCGGCGTTGTACTCTTCTAGATTGGTGCGCCCATCGCCGTCTGGATCAAGGTGTCCATCTGGAACAAAGGGGTTTAAGCCATGTTTGATCTCCCAGTCGTCGCGCATACCATCGCCATCGGTATCGGGCGAGATACCGATCGTATCAGTGAGGAAGCGGGCAGAGAGTTCCCACACCTCAATCGGGTTTTCCGGGGCACTCGGTCCAGCATAGATTGGGCTCAGATTAGCGGTGAAGGCAAACGAACTTGCAATGGAATTGGCAAAGAGATCCGGCGCGTTTGGATCCGTGCCGGCATTGTACTCAACCGGAAACGCGAAACCGGTACGACCGTCGCTCTCGATTTTAAGCAAGTTGTCGGGAGTTTTGATATTTTCTTTGGTCGAGTTTTCAGCCGCTTCAGCAATGGCTTCGCCGGGGCATCCGCAAGAGGGACAGAAAACCGCCCGGCTCGACACCGGCTTCGAGCAGTCAGGGCAGTTGACAAGCGCAGCTGACCATGCCGCAAGGGCAAGGAGAAAGATTATGCAGAAACTGATCGTTTTCTGTAACATGAACAACATCCTGCTGATGGATTAGCGTGTGTAAAAGCCATATGATTAAATTAACTCCACAAATATATAGATATAATACAGGTTTTTTGCGGTTTGGACAAGAGTAAAAACTGTTGATTGGAAGCACTTAAAAAGGCATTTAAAAGAGTTCCAATTTTACAGGAAATGTCATCTGCAAGCAGGATGCTCGCGCTACTCCATTATCACATCATCCTGGAGCTGGGTTGAGACAGTCACAGCCGGATGGGTATGCGGTCTTTCAAAGCTTCCACTCTCACTAGAATTTTTTTACAGCAGTTTGCCGGACTTCAAAGAAGTCCGGCAAACTGCTAGTAGGCCAAAATCAATGTTCCCTTTGTGTTTTGTGCCTTGCTAAGCAGAATCAGCTGATCAGCAAACCCATAACCCAGTGACTGCTGCCCGGCGGCATCAAAATGCAGATGGTCGGTTTTCAGCCCAAATATATCAGTATCAACCAGCCCCACCCAATGATAACTCGTATCGGCCAGACTTTGTGCATCACGCACCACTGGCAGGTTGGCTATATTGTTAACAGACGTCTGGTTGATTGACAGCCGGCCTATTACAAACGGCATGTTCGGAACACCTACGGTCAGCCGCACATCTGCTATCAAGTTGGTCATGTTTGTGTAATAAGCTTCGCTACCGCTGTTAGATGCGGTATCGCTCTCGCCCTGCATCCAGGTCATACCCTTAATGGAGATTTTCGCATCCGGATATTTGGCTGCCAGCGCTGCCAGCCCAGCAGTTACGGTTTGCTGGAAACTGACATAGCGTGGCCCGTCACCCGAGGTCGTGGCATCGCCACCCGCAATCCAATCGGTATGAAGTGTGGTTCCGCCAACAGCATATTTGATTATTGCCACACGATTGGACACATCCAGATTAAGCTGGTCTGTCAAGCTGCGTCCGCAGGTGATCTCCGGCCCGAACATCGTACCGCTGGAGGTGGCAGGGTACAGATACGTCAGCTTTGTTAGGTAATAAAAATCCACATCCGTCTGCGGTTGCTGTAAATTCACCGGTGTTGTCGGAAGGTCAGCAGGAGCGGCGCGTCCATCAGCATTCGATTGCCCGCCCTGCAGATAGACATATAGTTGGGTAACCGTTACACTGGGCGCAATTGCTTGTGATTTCATGGCGTAAAGATCGACTACGGCATTCGCATCCAGGGCATCGCTATAAACCCGGAAATCATCGATCTGCCCCTGAAAAGCATAATGATAAGTAGTTGCGGGATAGGCCTGACCAACCGCGTTAATAACAAAACTGGTGTTTTTGCCGGTCTGAGTGCTTACCAACGCGCCGTCCAAATAAAGGGTTATACGACCCGCTCCATTCGCAACCAGCGTGTAGTGGTGCAGAAGCGTGTCCATGGGCGTGGTGAAATTCACTGTAGCACCAGTGGAGCTTCTGAAACCGAAACCGATAAAATTGTCGTTTAGCCAGATGAAATCGCTGATGTTACCCAGCTTGCCGACAACCATCCCTTTTCCAGCCCCCACCACACTACGCTGTGCCCAAAAAGAGACACTCCAGGCATTAGTGGTGTCAAAGGTTATTGGTGTGTTCAGAGCAATATATGAATTATCCGCCCCATCAAAAGTGAGAGATCCAGTGCCAACGCTCACCAGAGAGGGAGAGCTCTCAATGGCGACGTTTCCGTTGCCGGTTCCATTGTTTTCTGAAAGGCTCTGGTCACTGAAGTCTAGATCTCCAGTGTAATGGAGCAGAAGGTTATCGTTCCAGCCAGCGGCATACTCAGCTTGGATGTATTCCGGCGGCACCATGCCTGAATAAACTTTAATATCATCTATCTCGCCGTGGAGGTCATAGGCATTGCTGCTGTAAGCGCGACCGATTGAATCGATTTTAAAACTTGTATCAGCTAGGGTAACACTTGCATCAAAAGCACCATCACGGTAGAGGTCAAGTTTGCCAGTGCCATCCGCCAACAGCGCATAGTGATGTAGCTTGGTGTCCTTGGGTGAGATAAAGTCTGCTGTGTGCTGCGTATCCTTTATGCTTGAACAAAAACGAAAGCCGTCAAAATCATCGTTGAGCCAGATAAAATTAGTGTCATCGGCGCGCTCACCGAGAATCATTCCATGCGTTGTCAACGCTGCCCGACGCGCACGAAAAATGACGCTCCATTTATCGCTCGCTCCGAAGCTGATTTTCCTGTCCAGCGAAACATAGCTTGAGCCGGAGCCATCCAGCTTAAGAGCTTTTGAGCCGACGGTAACCATGGAATCATTGGTCGCTATTGCTGCGGGTCCTTGGAGTGTTCCGTTATTTGCTGCAACGCTCTTGTCGATCAGGCCATTTTCAAAGTCCATATCAAAGACGGCTTGCACCAAAGTGTTGTTCGTGTAAATAGCATAGATATCAGCTGCATCAAGTTTATTTGTGTAAATCCTGACATCATCCAGTACCCCCTGGAAGTTGTAGGTGTTTGCAATGTAGGCTTTTCCAATTGCATTCACCTGAAAGCTGGTATTGCTCCAGTTCTTGTTCGCATTAAGTTTGCCATCCACATACAAACTCATTGTGCCGTTGCCCTCAACTACCAGTGCATAGTGATGCATGTAAAGGTCCTGCTTAACCGTGAAGTCAAGAGAATTGCCGTCGGAAGATCTGAATCGGAAACCTTTAAACGTCTTGTTCAGCCAGATAAAATCGGCGTTATTGTTAAGATCGCCCATGATCATCCCGTGCTCGGCATCGATCTCACCCCGTTTCGCCCAGAAAGCGACACTCCATAGATCACTGCTGCTGAAGTTGATCTGCTGTGCAAGCGTCATATAGTTGGCCCCGCCAGCAAGCGTAACAGCCGCGCTGCCCGCAGCTACCTCCATCATGTTGGATGTGTAGCCAAGCGCACCCACCACTGTAGCGGCAGCTTGACTCCCGCTGCTATCGGAGAGATCATTCTCAAATTTATAATGTAAAACCATATCTGCAAAGAGAGGCAGTGATAACATACATAAGCCAGCGATACTTTTAACCATAATCTGATCCTTGAATGAGTTAAGTTATATTCATTAATTTATAAAAACACGATATAACAATAGCATGTTTCAAGGGAAATAGACAAGCGGATAGCTGCTTTAGTTATGAGCGGTAGTTCGGCGCCTCTTTGATGATCTTCACATCGTGCGGGTGGGCTTCACGGACACCGGCATTGCTGACTCGGTAGAGGATGCCCTGTGCTTTGAGTGCCTCAATGGTTTTTGAGCCGCAGTATCCGAGTGCTGCCCGGAGGCCGCCGCAGTACTGCGTCATCACCTTTTTGACGGTTCCGGTAAATGGCACAATACCCTCTACTCCCTGGGGGGTGAGATCTTCATCATCAACATAATCCTGTCCGTAACGTTGACGGCTGCCCATGCCCTCTTTCATGGCTGCCAGGCTGCCCATCCCGCGATAGACCACATATTGGCGGCCTTCGTGGATGATCTTTTCGCCCGGACTCTCGGCGGTTCCAGCCAGAATGGAGCCGAGCATCACGGCATCTGCTCCAGCCACGAGCGCCTTGGGAACATCTCCTGAAAGGCGGATGCCGCCATCGGCGATCACTGGAATACTCCCTTCCAGGGCATCGGCGGCCTGATAAACAGCGGTGATTTGCGGGATACCCACCCCGCAGACCACACGCGTGGTGCAGATTGATCCCGGGCCGATTCCGACTTTTACCGCATTTGCACCAGCTTTGCGGAGTGCCAAAGCCCCCTCGGCGGTGGCGATATTTCCGCCAATCACATCAATGCCAGGGTAGTGCTGGTTGATCCAAGTGATCATCTCGAGAATGCCTTTGGAGTGGCCATGGGCACTGTCAACCACCACCACGTCAACCTCTTCCGCAGCCAGTTGCTCCATACGTTCATGGTCGCCTGCACTGACGGCGGCCGCCACGCGCAGGCGGTAGCGGCTGTCACGGGTGTAAAGCGGCTGTTCATTCTCAACCAACTCTCTGACATCGGTGAAGGCGTAGAGACCGACCAGCTTGCCGGCGTTGTCAACCAGCGGCAATTTGCCGATCTTATTCTCGATCATTACCTTGTAGGCTTGCTCAAGTGTGGTTGAGGGAGGCGCTGTAATCACATCAGTGGTCATCGTTTCGCGGACACTGGTTGCGCAGCGATTGGCAAAGCGCATATCGCTGGAGGTGATAATGCCGGTCAGCCGCCCATTGTCATCAACGATAGGAAATCCGCTGAACGAGAGCTTATGCTCATCCCGATATTTTTTGATGTGTCCCAAGGTATCAGTGGCCCGAAAAACTACGGGGCGCATGATCAGACCATTAAGGTAGTGTTTGACGCGGCGCACATGGTGGGCCTGCATCTCGGGGGGCAGGTTTTTATGAATAACGCCAATCCCTCCGAGCAATGCCATGGCGGTGGCCATCCCTGATTCGGTGACCGTGTCCATGGCAGCGCTGGCAAACGGTATGTTCAGGGTGATACGGTCGGTCAGCTTTGTCACTAAAGATGTTTTTTCGGGCAGAAAATCAGCGTAGCGTGTGACCAGTGTCACGTCATCAAAGGTTAAGGCCTGATGCGGAAAATTTTCCATGAAAGCCTTGACGTTTGGGTTGATATGCATGATGCTTCCTTTTTTATGTGTTGCTTTCCTTTAGATATATATACGAATTTCGTTGAAATATCAACTGAAAAGATGATTCTTTTGCAAAATTGTAAACTGCATACCCAGTAATTGTAATATAAAATCTAAAAAACGCAATGCCGCTCATAGAGCGGCTACTACACGCACAACTCGCCTTGCAATCAGCTGACAATTCGCACTGCGAAACACTGTAGCCGAGGGCTGCGCCCTTGGGGGGCTTGCCTATCGAGCCGCTACCGAACAACTGCTGTTTGCAAAGCCTTTCCTAATCCTATTAAATCCTGTACGTCGATTCCCATCACTTAGCTTTCAGCTCATCAAAAAGCCTATTCAAGCGAGCGTGTCCCTTAGTATTCGGCGCGCCATGTCCTACTGACGGAGTGGTGGTCATCTCTTTAATGATCGTAGTTGGAAGATTATTGTAGGCCGCAAAAACACCAGTTGGAGCACAACTAGTATCAAGAAAACCAGTACTGAAATAACATTCCGCCTTGATCCGCTTGGCAAAGTAAATGTTATCGAAATACGCGGCTGTTTTGCACACCGCCTCGTTATTCGGCCTGCCGTTGGCATCCACGCCGTAAAGACGTGGCCAACCGGCTTGGCGCGGAGGCTTTGCCAATGGGCCGGAATGTTCACTGAGTGCCGGGACTCCGGCGATGCACAAGGTCACCTGTGGATCAAGCCCGGCCGCTGCAATCGACTGTCCGCCGCCTTGACTTCCACCCTTTACAACCAAGTTTTCTCCATCCCATTCCGGCAACGATTTAATATAGTCCAAAGCACGCATTGCGCGCATATACATCCCCCGGAAATAGAATTTATCCCGATTATCCATATCTTTGTAAGGATATCTATAGAGTTCATTTGTTGATAGATGCCTATAGAATTCCACCGGTTTCCCGTTATCGATCCCATGAGCATTCACACTCAGGGCTATTGCGCCCATTTCTGCTTCGTGAAGCGGTCGAGGGGCCGTACTTACCCCGGCACCTTGAAAAGTAACGATAGCAGGAAGGCTTTTTGGCTTGGCCCCAACGGGCTTGGCCAAATAACCGGATACCGGCATACCACCCGCGCAATCCACCTTGACATCGTAACACGCAACCTTCTCCCGGCGAACTGGACCAAGTTCAACCGGCACCATAACAGCCTTCAAAGGCACAGCATCCAGTTCCTTACGGGCCGCCTGCCAAAAAGCATCAAAGTCCTGCGGCTCCTCGCCAGCCGCCTTAATTTCCAGAGGATCCACCATCGCGCCAATTTCTCCAACAAGCGCCACCTCCTTTTGCCGCGCATTCAGTATCTTCTCCAGAGTACCATCATCCTTTAAAAGCGTATATTTGATCCGTACCCACCCCGGAAAATCCAATTTGACCGTAACTGGATAAAGCTTTTCAGTCGAGATAAAAACGCCGTTTGTGCGCAGATTTCCATCTCCAGTTACGGCATACTGCACGTTCTTCCCGCTAACCGCTCGCCCATCCGCCAAGACTCCCGCGAAAAACGTGATATTCTCACCTTTCTTATAGATCGCATCCGGACGATCAGTCTTAACCTTAAATGTGTATTCCTGCGCTAAACCAGCAACTGAAACAAACAGAGTCAGCACGGATAAAAACAGTTCACTCCTTAATTTCATAGTCTTCCTTTCCCTTATCCTAAGGCCCTGCCTGCCGCAGGCAGGGGGTGCGAGCAGCCGTATTCGACTATGGCAGGGTCCTCACGAGACGGAAGCCAACGTAGGATTTCATGTACGACGTCACGTCTTTGTTGCGGGCCGCCGAACGACAGGCCGCCGCGGTGGAATACAAGTTCCAGCCACAGCTTCGCAGCACACGCTTATCCCCCGTCTCCGCTCCTTTGGGATTATCTCCGTCCTCCAACAGATCTGCATACCAATCTAAACACCACTCATACACGTTGCCATGCATGTCGTAAAGCCCCCACTCATTCGGTTTTTTCTGTCCCACCAAATGCGTCTTGCCGCCAGCGTTATCCTTGTACCAAGCCAATCCATCCAAAATATCAATGTCAGAACTTGATGACGATACGCCATCGTTAAAATAAGAGATCGTCTCCGCACGGCAGGCGTATTCCCACTGAGCCTCAGTCGGCAGATCAAAACCTGAAAACCCGATTTTACTCCGCAGGCGTCCCATAAAGGATGTTGCGTCCACTTTGGCACTGCCTGGCCAGCCCGCCCCATCCGACGAACCCCGAATATCATTATAAGTCACATTCTCCACCGGACGATACATCCAATCTGAATCAGTCGAGAAACCGGATGGGTTACCCCCCATCACCTGCTTCCATTGCCCCTGCGTCACTTCGAAGACCCCGGCGTAAAAATCGTTCGTCAGGGTTACCTCACAAGGGCTCTCACCCATATTAAATGAACCATTAGGAATCTTGCGCATCACTAGACGCGTATTCTTATAGATATGATTCGTCACCCCGCCATACGGCAGTGCCGCAGTGCTGACATGATAGGTCATCGGATAGTAATTGGTGTTTGGCCCGCCTCTGAGGTCAATCACCATCACCTGCGGCGGTGCGTTGGTTGACCACGCCGTCACCTTCGCCCTCGCGATTTCTGTCAGATTCTCAGGCCAATCCTCACCGGCATTCCACACGATGCTCTTGTTCGCACCGGGCTGGATCACCTTACACACATCGCCCGAAAGCCGCGTCACTGCGCTGTCAGGGAGTGCGACGCTATTCGTCTCGATCCCCAGCGTCACGATTGCCGCCTCATCCTCCAAAGTATACGAGATATCGACAATACGCGTCCCCTCGCGCTGCGTCATCTCCACATTACTCACCTTGGGCACGGCATACGCCGCACTCACAATCACAAAGACCGCCACAGCCGTAAAGACTGCCCTGTTTGTCATGTTTTTCATTTGTGACACCTTTCTGTATTAAGCGCGTTTTCGCACACGATGTTTATGAAACGCATACAAATTATACTGTATTTAAACAAATAAAAGCAAAGCATATTTCTGGTTGAACCGCACCCGAATTGACAAGCTGCCTGAAACATGCTTTACTCTCATTTGTGCTGGATGTAATTATGGTATGGCGTTGCACAAAGAATATTACAAACCTTTAGAAAACATTATGAAAGATAAGATTACTCAAACCTGTAGATATGAAATAAAAAAAATTATTCTTTCTGTTTTTATAACAATATTTTTATCATCTGTCATGGCAGATAATTTAATTGTAAACGGAGGTTTTGAGGAAGGAACACCCGCATCGGGTTCTGCAAATATATTAAGCGGCTGGTTCGTTGTTTCCAATCCCTGGGAGCGGATAAAATATCACGGCATTGATGATCAGGTGTCTTATGAAGGCCACCGCAGTGCGTTTATCCGTATTCCTTCCGGGGAAGAAAATATGAGTGGTTGGTTTGCTCAGCGAAAACGGATGCCGGTATACGGTGGAAAAAATTATCGTCTGACTTTTAAAGCAAAGATTTCCGTACAGGAGGAAGGAACGTTTGCTCATGTCAGGCTCACTCGATTCAACACGGAACGTGAAGAACGTTCCAGCGGGCAAAAGATCATTGAAATAACTCCCTCCGATGATTGGAAGTCTTACAGCATTGAATATGCGATGCCGGTAAATGATCGTGAGTATTTCATGCAAGTGATGCTTTACTTCAAAGGACGCGGAGCCGTCTGGTTTGATAATGTTGTTTTTGAGGAAATTGATTTCCCTGAAGTTGTCATGGAGTTTTATCCTGTCAGTGCTAACGATAATCGTGAAAAAACCCTTTATCCGATTAAAGGTGAACCTACTGGGCTTATCTTTCATCCCTATGTTTCTATGAAGCATGAAGATCTTTTTTTGACTTTAATCACGCCAAAAGCACTGGAATTACGGGTTGCTTCGGCAAGTCGCGCAACCGTGAAAAAAACGGAGACATTTGTAAAGCTGGAAGGAGATGAGCACTGTAATCATTACCGCATTCCGCTTGAACCGGAAGTTGTTATGCCGATGGAAAAGCTCTCTCGTACTCTTTTTAGAGGTAAAGGATTGCTTTTTGATGCGGGTGCGGAACTAAAAGAATCAGAGCTCGTTTGGCGACTGGAGAATAAAAAGGGTGAAATAGCATCAGGCGTTCTTAAAGTAAAACCTTTAAATTCTTATATCGGCGCACTTCCGAAGAGATTCAAACTTTTCTCATGGTATGCGCCTCTTCTTAATATTCAGGAAAACAGTGTGCTTAAAGATTATATTCAGTCACTTAAACGTTCAGGGATTGCCGGCGGCGGAATTAATAACCATGGCGGCAAAATAAAGAACGATTTGGGTTTTATTCCTGTGCAGAGTTTCTGGCAACCCGTTCCGGGAGGATGTCTTACTCAAATGTTAGAAAATAATTATGTTGCAAAAATGGTTGCGAACAGGTTGAAAAGCGCGCAAGGGCTTAATCAAGTCATTGCTAACTGGAATTTTGAACCGGGATTGAAAGAATATTATCACTTGTGTCCTAAATGTCGCACTGCATTTGAAACAAGCTCCGGAAAATCAATTTCGACTCTTGCTGACGGTCATGCAGTAGAAAAAGCGCTCCCTGCTGAATTTCTTGCCTTTCGCTCAGAACAATACCGCGTACTGATAAAAAGCTTTGCCGATGCTTGTCGTGACGCCGGCGCGAAATCTGCATTGTCTTGCTACAATTTCAATGCCGATGCAACACCTCAGATGTTACTTCATTATCAACGTCGTTTAGGAAACCTTTCGGAACATCTCAAAAATCTGGATTATTATTGTCCTCAAATTTATCATCAGCCAGAAATCATATGGAAGCATTTGGCCGCGATGTCTGAACATCATCCGAAAATAATACCGGTATTTACTTCTTCCGAAAGAGGCAATCAAACCGATCATGGTTACAGCTTATTGAATCCACATGCGTTAAAATCAGAAGTTCTTGCAGCTGCAGCGCAAAAATACCCCGCAGTAACATTGTTTTTCGGAAGCTATGTTTATGACGGGCGTCACTTTCTTGAGCTTCGGCATGCTTTGAATGGCTTGGCTAAGGTTGAACCGTTCCTCTTTGATGGACAAGATGTTCCTGAAGCGGCGCAAGTGACCGCTTCTGAATCTGAAGGGCATATCAAGCTGGTTGTTAGAAAACTGAAGAATAAATACCTGTTAATGTTGTTTAATATGGATATGAGAAGAGAAAACTCTCTTGTGTTGAAATTGACTCCAGACCTTAAAGCGTTTGAACTGAGTAATCCAATAACAGATAATTATTTTCAACTGGAAAATGGCAAACATATTTTTGCGACTGGAGAAAATATTCCTATTAATCTTGATTCGGGAGCGGTTAAATATATCATTCTCGCAGAACCAGGGAACCGGAAGCCTGAAGCTGAAATTGAAATTTGATTACCCTCACGTTTATCAGAGAATAAAGAGATTCAGTTACTTAAAAAGTGATTGTAATCATGTCCAATACAGCTCGATCAGTGTCGATGGTCTCTTTCGCGATCACCCTGCTTTCTTCTGAACATCGCAGACAGCAACAACTTGTGCATCTTTCTCAGGCAGCATCACAGAGAGGTCATATTTGCCGCGCGGGCCAAGCCTGATTCCACCCAGAACAATCCGCTCGCTGGGAACCACAGAGCCATTAAGTCCCAATGCCGATCCCGGGATCAGATACGGAAGTGCCACGGCACTAACGCCAAAAACACTTTTACTCAGAAATTTCCGTCGATTCAAACTCATAGTACTTTGCTCCTGAAGTTTGTTTTACATTAATTTCTTTTAAAAAGCACCGTTATTATACTATTTTAATCTAAGGTTGAATAGACTTATTCAGCGTCAATACGCGGTTGGCGATAGCGGCGACGATGCTGGTGGACGATTTTCCGTATGATCCCAATCGTCCACCAACATCGTCGCACAGGCCAGCATCGGGTGTAGTAGCCGCTCTATGAGCGGCATGTGTCGCTCATAGAGCGACTACTACATTACGGGCATGTGTCGCTCATAGAGCGACTACTACATTACGGGCATGTGTCGCTCATAGAGCGACTACTACATTACGGGCATGTGTCGCTCATAGAGCGACTACTGCATTGTGGCTAGACGATCGCGCAAACAGGCAACTTTTTGGAAAGAACAATTAATTGTTTTTTCTAGTCGCTTAAGCACCTAAAGGGGCGGAGGCCGGTACCTCCCCGCGTCGGCCTGCCTTCCAGTTGTTCGGCGTGGTATGCGATAGCACTTTCCACTCCCTAACCCCTCCCACTCCCTAATCCCTCCAGCTCCCTAATCCCTCTCTCCCGGGCTACTCTTTATCAAAGATGGAGTTGGGCAGCATACAGGCGGCAAAGACGTGGCCTGCGAAGATGGAGGTGTTGATGGTTGTTTTGCGCCCCTTCATTGGTTTGAACTCATCCAGCCACTGCCCAGTCATCTGGAGCTGAATCTCTCCGGTGACCGGGTCGATATGGAGTACCTGCAGGTCTTTGGGCGAGTAGCGGATGCCAACCCCCAGGGCTTTGGAGATGGCCTCTTTGGCGCACCAGAATCTCAGGATCGCCACTGGGCCCTCACCCGCATGGGCAGCCAGCTCAATCTCTGCCGGGGTGAAAACCCCTTTGGTGAACTCTTCGGAGAGATCGCGGGTGACCATCTCAATGTCAATCCCCAGGCGGGCGTTGGCGGCCACGGCCGCCACAATCAGCTTGGAGGTGTGGGCGATCGAGAGATCCAAGTGGGTGGCGGAGTGCTGGCGCCAGGTTCCCAACGGGTGGGGCTTGCCTGAGTCGTCCGGCCAGATGTCAATATCAGCGCAGGTCCAGCGCGCCTGCTGGAAATTCATAAGATAGCGCCGCATAGCCTCCTTGGCCGCGATTCTCCCAAGAAGCCACTCAACGCGGCGGTTGGTCGCGCCTTGCATATCAAGCCACTCTACCCGCTCTTTCTCCGAGAGACTGGTGAATGCGAGAGTTTTGAGCCACAGCTCCTGATTGGATTCGAACATTTTAAAAGGGATATCTTTGGTGACCGCAGTCGCAACCGGCGTGGTCGGGTTGCCCAGCAGCTCCATGGGCAGGGTGCTGGTGATGAAGGTCTCCGAGGGGTTCAGCACAAACTTGTGATAAATATCGGGCACCGGCTCACTCAGCTCCTCCCACCCGCGAATGTGGATCAGCAGATTCCCGTTGCCATCGGAGATTTTGATATCCGCAATCTGCGAGCGTGGCGTAGTGGCCGTAATGCGCATGTAGCCGTTGAGACGGCTGCCTTCAGTGAAGCTGGCCGCATAAAAAATAATGCTGCGACATCTGAAAGGAATGGAGATTGAGTCAGGAAAATTGCCATGCGAGCGCCAGAGCGGTATACTGGAAACAACAGCGTCCAGCAGGGCTGGCCAGATGGAAAAGAGCGGCATGCGGGTGTGTTTGACCGCCCGTGATCGTCCAGGAACCTGAATTTCAAAGTTGATGCCGCTCTCGCTCCACAGATCCACATGCCGGATGGCGCGCAACTCTGAGCCGTGAAAAAGGCGGCTTGGGTAGATCTCATGGCCAAACCAATTGACTGGATGAGGGGTGGCTAACGGCTCGGCCTGCGCACTCTGGGAGATGAAGCCCGCTGTACTCAACAGTATGGTAGCCTCAATAACGGGGGCGGTGAATTCGCTATCAGGCGCATTGTCCCGCAGCTCCACTTTAACCGCCTGAAAGCTGGAGTCACGCCAGTTGATGTTCTCCGCGCGGATATTGACGCTGATCGCCCCACGCTCAAACCCTAGCCACCGCTGTGAGCGCACACTGACAATCTGCGCCACGCGGCGCCGCGGAACCAGCTTGCGGGCAGCCTCAGCCATCATCTCCAGCCCGGTACACAGCGACAAGATTGTCAGCCCCGTGAGAGTGGGCTTTGAGAAGGAGATGTGGGTGGTGCCCAGCGAGTAATCTTTTAAAAACGGGTAGTCCGTGACATTGATAACCTTGGAGATCTCCAACAATTCTCCCGGTTTTTCCTCTCTGACCTCAGCGTTGGCGAGCATGGGGAAATCAGCACCAAAATCAAGCCGGTAGCGATTACTGATTTTGGGGAGGGTGCGGCTGATTTGCTCGCTCTCTTTTTTGTCCTGCGCTGGCATAAAACTGTCGGACAGGGAAAAGGCGGTGATCAGCGGCAGCTCTGATGTGAGCTGCAAGGTGTTGGGCGAGGTGGTGATCACAGAGTGCGGTCGACGTAAGTTAAGCTCATTGCAGCGTCGGTTGGCGTGAAGTTTGGTCAGGTCGAGCTGTACGCCTTGGGCTGCCAGTACGCCTAGGGTGTGGTGAAGCTGGACCAGGCCGGAGCGGTGAATACGGTTCGCGGCCAGTGCAACGTGGGGCTTGCCCCGCAAGGTCTCGTTGATCGCATTGGTCAGGTTGCCGCGTGCCCCGAGTTCGATAAAGACCCGGTAGCCATCCACATACATTTGCTCAATGGTTGCTTCAAAGTTAATGGGTTCAATCCATTGATCGGTGATCATCTCCAGTGTGTTGCGCGATGTCTCGGTAAGTGTCTCGCCAGTGGCGCATGAGTAAAGCGGGATACATGGAGCGCGTTTGATCCAGTGGGTCAGAAACTGTTTGATGGCCGGCAAGGCCTTGGAACACCAGGGGGTGTTGAATGGTCGGTCCATGGAGAGTGGCATGACCTTGACCCCGGCACTGTTCAGTATTTTCAAAATCTCTTTCTCCGCCTCCAGGGTGGTGGTGAGAGTGTGTTGTTTAGGGCTGTGACAGGTGGATATGATCAGCCGCCCCGGGAATTTTTCCACGAGCTGCGCGAGCAATTCGGAGGTGGCGTCAACTGTTGCAAACATCGTGCAGGTGGGCAGGTCCTTGCGCGCGCAGAGCTGGGAGAACAGCTTATAACTCTCGCTGATAAAGCGCGTTTTTTTTGCAGGTGTGAGGTTGCCGAACACACCCGCCGCGTCCATAGCTGCGAAATCTCCGCCTCGGTAGCCCAGTACACCGTCGGGGGTTATGCCAACCATGCTGAAAATTTTATAGAGCGCTGTATTGGCGCAGTGAACAGCTGTCAATGATTCAGCGAAATCAGGCCTTTGATCATTCTTGCTGGCTTTCCGGTAGCAGGCGGCCGGCGGAAACACAAAATCCGCTGGGGCGAGTTTCCGGTTGGTCTGTGAGTAGAGTGCTGCTTCAAGCTGATCAAAACTCTCCCGCACACTGTCAAAAACTGTTGCCAAATCCCGCAGCATGTCAGGGTAGAAGGAGAGTACTCCGGGAAAGAGGAAGGCGATCCGCCCGTGCGGACAGATTTGGTCAGCAAAGTAATAGGTGCCGCCACGATCTTTAATCCGTTTTACTCCCCCCTTGATTTTGACGCTGGCAAAGATCAGGCTGTCGCGCAGCTCCGTAGGGGTGACTGCCACTACTGCTAAGATCACCGGCATGCGGCGTGCTGACCGTGCGCAGGTATAAGCAATGTCTTCCAGCAGAACTCCTGAAGCGTGATCAATAAAGTTGATTAAACGATCAACCTCTTTGGCAAGCTCTTTGGGGTTACGTGCTCCAATCAGGCAGAGCTCGCTGTCAAAAGAGTCATAGAGATGTTTCAATACGCTCATTAGGGCTCCTGATACTCCTCCAGAACAGCGGCGGCGCATGTTCCTGTAAAATCAATGGCCGTGACGCAGGCGCGCCGCGGATTTTTTTCCGACTCCCTGATCCAGGGGCGCACCTCCTTCAACAGATAGATTGGCGACTGTGCGGAGAGAAAGCTGAGGTAAGGTTTATCAACCGGGGCGTTGGGTGCCAGCACCTTGTGGTGCAGTGCGAGCGCGGATTTTAATATACCTGCCGCGCTGGAGGCCCAGAGCGTGTGGCCGATGTTGCTCTTAACAGTGCCAATGCCGATACGCTGCAGCCTTGGGTCACGCTCGCTGAACAAATCCTGCAGCACATTCATCTCTGTACGGTCGGCATGAGAGTTTCCTGAGCCATGCGCCTCGATCAGCTGGATCGACTCGGTTGTCAGTTCAGCGGCATGCAGTGCACGTGTGATGGCGCGTGTCAAGCGCTCCGGGGTGGGAACACGCTGATGCTGGTCAATGGAGGCGGCGGCAATACCGGTGCTGCGGATCACCGCGTAAATACGGTCACCCTGCCGCACAGCGTCTTTCAGCCGTTTAAGCACGAAGATCGCGCCCCCTTCGCCTGGCAGGGTGCCATCCGAATCACGGCTGAATGGCTGCAGGCTTTCGGCGCGCGAGAAAGTCACCGCGCCGGCAAGGCCCTGTAGCATGGCGCGGTTCAAGGGTGGCTGGATGGCACCCGCCAGCGCAATGTCGGATCGGTGCAGTAACAGGTCGTCGATCGCTCCTTGAACAGCTTGCAGCCCGGAGACGGTTCCGGCATCCAGCGCGAATGCCGGCCCGGCAAAGCCCAGCAGGTGGGCGGTCCAGGATGTCATAGCGCAACCCAGCGCGGAGATGAACGCGTAAGCCGCCGGCTCTGGCAGCGATTTGACCAGAGTTTCGCGGATGTCATCAATCTGTGATCGGTCAGCGCCCGGGAAAAAGCTGCTGATAATATCCAGTGTCTGATCAACCAGGACTGTGTGCTGGAGCCAGTTCACCGAGGCGCAGTTAAAGGGCGGCGCATAGCCCAGCCGCAGGGAGACGCGGTCGGTGGGCAGACTGCTGATTGTGGTTCCGCTGTCGCGCAGGGCATCAATCGCCAGTTGGACAGCGAAGAAAACATCCTGATTCTCGCCAGCGTTGATTTTGCGGGGAAAGTATTGATCAGCCGGGTTGCAGGCATAAAGATCTTTGAGCAGTGCCCCATATTTTGGATAGGGACGGTCAAAAACGTATTTGGCGCTTGACCCGTGTTTTCCGCTCTCAGGTTCAATTTGCGTGAAGAGCGTCCTGCGCTGCAGAACATTTTTCCACAATGCAGCTGGGGATGGGGATTCCGCAAACCGGCAGGATATCCCAGTGATCACAATCTCTTCCTTGGTTATTCGGTGCGACAACATGCAAGATCCAATCAATCAGAGGTCGCTCTTGGATTGAGCAGGTGAGTAGAAATGCTCAGGCGCGGGAAAGTCTCCGGCCTGGACATCCGCGATATAACTGGCAAAGGCCGCTTTGATTTGCGGTGCCAGGCAGGCATACTGTTTGACAAATTTGGCGGGGAGACTCTCTGATAGCCCGAGCAGGTCATTCATCACCAGCACCTGTCCGTCACAGGCTGAGCCTGAGCCGATCCCAATCACAGGCACTGGAACTGCCGCGGTTATCAGCGCCGCAATATCCGGCGGCACACATTCAAGAACAATTGCAAAAGCCCCAGCCGCTGCCAGCTCGCGGGCATCCTCCAGCAAGGTGTTGACAGCTTCACGGGTTTTGCCTTGCACTCTGTAGCCGCCCAGATTGTGAATCGATTGAGGAAGCAGCCCGATATGGCCCAACACTGGTATGCCGTTGTTGGTCAGAGCTTCAACGCAGCCGCGACGAATGGCGCCGCCCTCAATCTTAACACCATCGGCCCCGGCCTCTTGCAGAAAACGTCCGGCGTTGCGCAACGCCTCCTCAATGCTGACTTGATAGGATAGAAAAGGCATATCCGCAATTACCAGCGCCTCTTGCGTCCCGCGCACAACTGCGGCGGTGTGATGCAGCATGTCATCCATGGTCACGGGAATTGTGGTTGGATATCCCAGAGTCGTCATGCCCAGAGAGTCGCCTACTAGAATGATATGTACCCCCGCGCTATCGGCCAGTCGGGCAAAGGCATAGTCATAGGCTGTCAGGCACGCAAGTTTGTACGAACCTTTAGCGGCTCTGATTTTAGAGGTATTCCACTTTTTCATAGCTGAATGTTACCAAATAGTGACCGTTGTTTAAAAGGAGGAAGTTACAGGGGGTGTCCCGGGCTAAATTGTAATGCCATAAAACAAAATCCCTTCAATATAACTCATAATTCTTTCAAAACTGGAAATAAAGCTATTGATAACATTCGATAATTTTTGTATAAGTGTGTTCATGCGCTGTGACTCTTTTGATGTTAATGTGGAAAATTATTTTTAAGGAGGATAATTATGTTCCGAATGTTTTTTATATATCCTTTTCTAACCGTATGCGCTCTGCTTCTGATCTGGGGCTGTGGCAAGGGACAAGACCAACAGCCGCTGAGCCCCGCGCAGGTCCCAGCTACCCCGGCGCCGGATTATGTTGTGGCAATGGTTAACGGCACACCTCTGCGGTGGGAGGATATGGATCGCCGCGCCACAGGCTTTCTTAAAGACGAGCAGAAAACCAACCACTTGATAATTCCTGATACTCGGATGGAGGAGGCCAAGGAGCACTTCCGCAAACGCGCCATCCAGGCTTTTGTATTTAAAACCCTGATGCTGGAGCAAGCCACCAAGAATAAAATCATGGTGCTGCCTAAGGACAGAAAGCAGGGGCTTGAAGGATTGGCCGTGTCGCTAAAATCCAGAAACTGGACGACCAATGACTTTTTTAATAACGGCCCCATGCCACCGGCTGTGATGCACAAAGAGTTTGATGAAAGCCTGATTATCGATAAGTACATAGCCATGGCCATAAATAAAAATTTGTCGCTGGGCAAAGATGATGTCAACGATATGATCAGCTCCATCAATGCGACAAACAAGCTCAAGCGCGCGCAAATCGAGGGTATCCGCCAGCAACTTTTGGATGGCGCGAATTTTGAGGAGCTGGCAGCTAAATATTCCGCCTGCCCCAGTGCTAAAAAAAGCGGTGATCTTGGAGAGTTCGAGCGTGGTAAAATGCATAAAACCTTTGAGGATGCGGCCTTCTCGCAGGAGGTTGGCGCGATTGGGCCGGTGATTCAAACACCCTATGGTTATCACATTGTTAAAGTAAGTTCCCATACCCCAAAAAAGGATGCCACTGATTCAACACCTGAGATTCCCGAGAGTGTCAGAGCATCACATATTTTGATTCAACTGCTGCCAGTCGATAAACGGAGGGTGACTGACACACTGAGAAAGCGTCTTTTTGAGGAAAAATCAAAGTCTCTCTACCGCGAACTCCTCAGTCAAGCGGATGTTAAATGCTTTCTTTACAGTGACATTAAGTTTTAAATTTGTTATCTTTATTAATTGCCACATACTTAGTGTCTTCAGGATGTACGGAAGTGAGTCGCACCATGAATTTATTAACTAAACTGATATTTGTTTCGCTGTGTGCCGCTTTTGCGGGTGCACAAAGCCTGCCTCTGCCAAAATCGGAGAAGGAGGCCCAGGCGGAAAACCTGAGTGCGGCGGAGCTTTTGAATGCCTGCGCGCAAATGATACCATTGGAACCGCTGGTTTTAAAAGGCGAGATGATTGTTCGGAAAGAGCGCGGAATTGAACTGGCAACCCACCGTTTTCAACTGATGACCGATTGGGGCGCAACCCCTCCCACAGCCGAGTGCTTGTTGCTGGATTCAGCTGGCACCACGGTGGTGGAACGAGTGGTCTTAGTTCGTCCAGAGAGCGGCGAGGCGGAGATTAAGCTTTATCAAGGGCTGGAGAAGGATGTTTTCAGTTCAATCTCTTATGCGGGACGCATTCGCGGCACGGACATGACCTGGCTTGATCTGACACTTGACTTTCTGTGGTGGAAGGATGTGCGTTTTGCTGACCAGCCCGAGGGAAACTGTCGTCTGGGGCGCCGCTGTTATATTCTTGTGGTTGTGCCGCCCCGCCCGGTTGCTGGCTGTTCAGCCATGCGGATTTGGGTTGATAAACAGATGAAGTGTATTATGCAGGCCGAACAGCTTAATCCGCAGGGCGACACGGTACGGCGTATGTGGGTACAACGCGTAAAAAAAATGGACGAACGTTGGATGATACGGCATATGGAGATTGAGACCATTGGTAGCGGACACCGGACTAAGTTGCTGGTGGATGACGCTACCACGCCTTAAAAGCTGTTTGTTGCTGTTTAGTAGGGAAGAGTGAGAAATTTTTTTAAAAGTCAATAAAAGGAGAAACCATGAAAAATAAAACGATTGTATATGCTGGCGCCGCAGCGTTGCTGATATGCGGATGTAGTGAAGAGACACCTCGCCAAGCTTGCTCTGTCAGCAGTGGCGAACCCTCGGTGAAGCTGATTACACTTGACCCCGGGCATTTCCATGCCGCGCTGATTCAGAAGCGCATGTATCCAAATGTGGCCGCTGAGGTTCATATCTACGCGCCCAATGGTGTTGACCTGGATATGCATATGGAGCGCATCAATAGCTTTAACAGCCGGGCCGAGGAGCCGACCACATGGGAGAATATCGTTTATGCTGGCGATGATTATTTGGAGCGGATGCTGGCTGACAAGAGTGGTAATGTGGTTGTGCTGGCTGGCAACAACGCCCGCAAGCCCGAGTATATTTTGAAGTGCGTTGAAGCTGGCTACAATGTTCTTGCGGACAAGCCGATGGTAATCAACCCAGAGGGATTTGCGCTGCTGAAAAAAGCCTTTGCGGTTGCTAAGCAAAAAGGTGTGATCCTGTATGATATCATGACCGAGCGTTATGAGGTCACAACCGCCCTGCAGCGTGAGTTTTCTCGTATTCCGGGGGTTTATGGAACGCAGGAGAGTGGAACCGCGGACGATCCGGCGGTCACCAAGGAAAGTGTGCATCATTTTTGCAAACTAGTGGCTGGCAAACCACTACAGCGTCCGGGTTGGTATTATGACCCTCTGGTGCAGGGGGAAGCTCTTGTGGATGTGAACACCCATCTGGTTGACATGGTTCAGTGGGAGCTGTTCCCTGAGGTGGTGTTGACATCTTCGGATGTCGCGGTGGTTAAGGCCCGTACCTGGGATACGCCCATATCGCCAGCGGAATTTGAAGAGTCGACCGGACTGAAGGAGTTCCCGGCCTTCTTGCAAAAATATGTGGATGGCTCAGGCAAATTGCAGGCCAAAGCCAATGGCGAGTTCACGTATGCACTCAAGGGGGTGTTTGCTAAAGTTTCGGTCAAGTGGAATGTCAAGGCTCCTGAGGGCACCCAGGACACCCACCACTCCATGATGCGCGGCACCAAAACCGAATTGTTCATCCGTCAGGGCGCTGAGCAGGGCTACAAGACAGCCCTTTATATTGAGTTGCGCAAGGGGACGGATGCCGCCGCTGTCGGGCAGGCGCTGGGAGTTGCCATCACCAACCTGCAAGCCAAGTATCCTGGCCTTGCCACCAAAAAGACAGATAAAGGGTGGCAGGTTGAGATTCCGAACACACTCAAAGCAGGACATGAGGCACATTTTGGACAAGTGGCCGCAAAGTATTTCAGCTTCCTGAAAGCGGGCGAGTTGCCTAGCTGGGAGGTTTCCAGTATGTTGGTCAAACACCACACCCTGATGGAAGCCTACAAGATGACGCGCTGAGATGGGGTTGAGCCCCCGCATGATCCCAATCGTCCACCAACATCGCTTGCCACGCCGAACGACTGGAAGGCGGGTCGCGCAGCATCGTCGGCCAACATCGGGTGTAGTAGCCGCTCTATGAGCGGCATGTGTCGCTCATAGAGCGACTACTACACTAAACCCCGATAAACGTTCGATAGACAACTTTCTGGAAAGAACAATTAATTGTTTTTTCGCACTCTGCAGCTCGCGCCAGGTCGGAGCGGAAACAACCTGAAAGAGGTGCCACTCCCCAAAGGTTTGCGCATAGAGCAGTCGTTCGCAGCCATATTGATAGATACCGGGGTAGGCGGAAAAAATATCCTCCATGGCTGTGACCCCCTCTGGTTTGACGACCAGCACATAGAGATCCTGACCAAAGTAGTCCTGTCGCAGGGTATTGACCCGAAAATGCAGATTAGGCACCAGCAGACTCCCCTTATAATCCTGTAGCAGCGAGAGCCCTGTGTAACCCGGAACAAAAACACGCCCGTATTTTGTCCTGGCTCTCACATAGTTTTCAACCTCGCCCCGCAGGGTCTGGCGCTCATCAGCACTGGGCAGATTTAAGGAATACGGGGTGAAAGCAGAGCCCAGCCAGATGGCCAACGCGACAAACGCCGCACTGCTGACAGCCACCAGTACCCGGCTCTCAAAAAAACGTCCGCAGAAGATCAGAGAGATCAGCAGGAGTGAGAACAGCAGCTCGGAAGCGCACCACGCCAAACCAAGACAAGAGAGGCCACAGAGATATCCCGCTGCGGCAACCACAATCAAAAGGGCAAAGAGCCTGTTACCCCAAACAGTGGCCACGCGATCCTCCTGTCCGCGATAAAAGAGAGTTCCTATCGTCAGATAACCAAGCAGCAAAGCCCCGGGAGCGAATACAACGACCAGCAACTGGTAGCCGGTCTGCTGCCCATAGGTGATCAATGAGCGCAGGAAGAAAACCGGATCACCCATAATCAGCCAGTTCAACATAATCCATGTGCCAAAGGTATAGATCACAGGTAACCAGCCGATCAGCGCCGCTGAACTGGTGCGCCCCAAGGGCTCCCCTGGACGATGCCAGAACCAGATCAGAGGAAGCGACAACACCAGCCAGATGCCAAGGGCGAAGAAATGAAAGCCGCTGATCGAGATCATCGCCACGCTAATGCCGGTCATCACAAGATCACGCAGGCGCATCTGCGCTGACCAGTCCAGCAGGCTTCCGAAAGCAATGGCGAAAAAAGCGGCGGGCAACACTGTGTTCACGCTGAGCAAATCAGCGGGTATAACTGTCAGTGCCAACACGCTGATGCCCACCTGTGCGGCTAGGATGTGAGTGAAGGCGTGCGCGCTGCTTTTAAGTGCCTCCCGCACACTCCACAGTGCCAGAAAAAACGACAGAAAGAATGCCACTCCGCCTGCGATGCGGGCTGAGAAAATCCAGGCCAGCGGCAGATAGAACAGGGTGGACAGCGGCCCGAACCAGCAGGAACCTGCCAGTGCCTGGCGTCCTTGAGTGGTTCCCTGGACCAGCTCCTTGCATATTCCGGCCAGCCGTCCGGCCGGCTCCCACCCCTCATGCGTCATTGAGGCCACAGCCAGCACCACCAGAGCGAGCAGCATTGGCGCCACCCCGCCAGTTATCAACCGGAGCCATTTATATTCTTTCCGACAATCACTCATAACTCTTCACCCCTCACTCTTCTGCGCCAGCCCGTGCTGGGTTTTCTCCCATACAAAGGGGTCATGGAAAAACTGGAAAAAAGCGCGCCAGCCACTGACACTCATAAACACCCAGTAGATGGGGGTGAGCAATGAATACCAGAGCAAGCTGTCACGCCCGCGTTTGTAGCAACCCAGCAAGGTAACATAGACAAACACAAAATTGCCTACAAAGAGGCAGAATGCGCCCGCGGCAAAGATCGGCCCGGGAAATAACATCGCCACCCCGGCTGGCTTGAAGACAAACCAGACCAGTGCCATAATCCAGAAAATCGGGTTGACCAGTACTGAAAAGGTGACACCCCCTATCAACAACTGGTAGTGAATATAGTTGACCAAGCCGATCTCCTTCAGCAACTGCAGAGGGTGGCGCATATGCACAAACCAGGTCTGGATATAGCCCTTCTGCCAGCGGGTGCGCTGTTTAATCCAGGAAGGCAGGTGGCTGCAGGCCTCTTCCCAAGTGGTGGTGGTAAGCATCCGTGTGGCATAACCAGCGCGCACCAAGCGCACTCCCAAATCGCAATCTTCGGTCACATTGTACGCATCCCACCCCATCAGCTCCTGCAACACCTTGGTTTTAAAATGATTCGAGGTTCCACCCAGCGGGATCAACGCATGCAAGGCCGAGAGACCAGGGAGCTGAAGATCGTACCAGGTGGAGTACTCAGCTGTGAACCAGCGGGTCAGAATATTCTGATAAGGGTTGTAGTAATTCAACCGCGATTGAACACAGGCCACGGTTTTTTCAGAATGCTCAAATGCCATAACCGCCTTCTTAAACTGGTCACTCTCAGGAATATCATCAGCGTCATAGATCACAAGATACTGACCTTCCGCCAGATAGAGCCCGATGTTACAGGCCTTGGGTTTGGTACGCGGAAAAGACTCTGGGATCACCGTAACTCTAAAACCCTGTGGCATATCCATGGCCATGGCGGCAGGCAGCGTCAGGTCATCATCCTCCTCCAGCAGAAACTGAATATCTTTTTTGTCGGCAGGGTAATCCATTTCAGTCATGGCCTTGACCATCTGCTGCAAGACCTCCGGCTCCTTGTACATGGGTATCAGAACCGAGTAGACGGGCCACTCGCGCGGCTCCTCGGCGGCCATCTCTTCCGGGGTGTAATTGATGGAGGCTCCGGGCGAGATTGAGGAACGAATCACCACAAATTTATAGAGCGTCAGAATCATATAAAAGATGGTGCAAAACGCTATCAAAATCTGTGCGGTTTTCAGCGGCGCAAACACAAGTGCCACCAACAACAGCACAAACAGGGCCAGCACTACCCGTTTCTGCACCAATGTGATTGGCACCGACGCACTCCACTCCGGGTGCTTCTTGGATAATTCCAGTGGATCGATGGAAGCGATTATTCTGCGCATCTCCTCCCCAAGATCAATTTTATCGCACATTCAGCCCCATCCCTCATTTCTTAAAATTAATCATTAATATATCAAAGTTCGGAGGGCAGGACAAACAGATAAATCTCAGTACAAAAAACATGTTGTCGGGGACCCAATCCTAATCTTAGTCTTAATCTCAACCCTAATCTTTTGCTGCCATTTTGTCGCAGTTACCCCATCGTTTTTTCGCGCTGGATTGCAACGTTAAATGCGACAAACTTCATTATGCTTGACAGCTTCCCATTTCTCCTTCGAATATTTCCCTGGCAGATGAAAAGTTGAAAATTCGGCGTGGATAGTCATTCGGGCTGCCATCACCCTATATGTCCGGCGCCTCCAATTGTATAAAGTTGGAACAGGGTCCAAGTAACGGTGCCAGCCGACAGTGTAGTAGCCGCTCTATGAGCGGCATGTGCTGGATGAAGGTCGGTTTCGCAGTCGATAGGTGCTGCCATGCAACTCGGAGTTGGTGTCGGAGTCGGCATCGGGATCGTTTTTTTGCGGTTTTCGATTCCGATTCCGATAGCGACCCCGACCCCGGGCAATAGGCCAGCTTTGTCGTAAATTTTGTCGGAGAGAGCGTCTGTTGGGTTGCAATACGAGCCGCAGCTGTAGGGCGGCGGGCCGTGACCGAGGCTACAGTGTTTCGTAAAAACGTAGGTCCGATTTCCAATCGGACATGTCCGGTTGGAAACCGGACCTACTGGAGTTCAGCCGCGCCTCCGGTTGACGATGGCGGCGACGATGTTGGTTGACGATTTTAAGGGGCGGAGTTTTTAATCGTAATCCGCTATCGCATGCCACGTCGAACGACTGGAAGGCGGCTCGCACAGCATCGTCGGCAAGCATCGAGTGTAGTAGCCGCTCTATGAGCGGCATGTGTCGCTCATAGAGCGGCTACTACACTAACCTCTGTGTCGCTCATAGAGCGACTACTACACTAAACGCCTTTAAACGTTCGATAAACAATTTTTTGGCTTGTGCTAATATTCAGCTGTTCCATGTGGCTTTTCCTTTCTCCAGTTTTTTGAAGAATTTTTGTTGAGGGGTATTGTTGCATGGGACATTTTTTTGTCCAATGTGTTGTCGCATTTCATATTACAATTTAGCCCTGGATAAAAAATTTATAATTCGTATTGAACCCATCGCTGCATTCTGATATTCTTTAAGTAATTCACAAAAAGGGAAGAAGGAAAATATATGAAAAACACAAGACGAGATTTCATCAAAAAAACTAGCGGGGTTGCCGCGTCAATTGCCGTTGGAGGCGTTTTGCCGGGATTCAGCGCGGCGAGCTATAGCCGTATTATTGGCGCTAATGCAAAAGTACGAGTCTCAGTTGGCGGCGTTAACTTACGCGGCAGACAACTGTCCAAAGTCTTTGCCAACCAGCCAGACTGTGATGTCGTTCATATCTGCGATGTGGATAAAAACGCCACAACAAAATGTCTGACAGAGCTGCAAGGATCACAGAAGGATGTTAAAGCCGAAGGTTTTGGTGACTTCCGTAAATCACTCGAATCAAAGGATATCGATATATTTGTCGTTGCCATGCCCGACCATTGGCATGCACCGGCCTCGCTGCTGGCACTGCAGGCTGGTAAACATGTTTATGTTGAAAAACCTTGTAGCCACAACCCAGCAGAGGGAGAAATGCTACGGGATGCAGCTGTGAAATATAAGCTGGCTGTTCAAATGGGTGCTCAGCGGCGCTCATGGGCAAACGTGATTAGAGCCATTGAGGAAGTTAAAGACGGTGTGATCGGTCGTGTTTATTTTGGCAAAGGTTGGTATACCGCCAATCGTGGGACAATAGGCATCGGCAAAGTCGTAGCACCCCCTGAATGGTTGGATTGGGATCTGTGGCAGGGCCCGGCCCCAAGACAAGCCTACAAAGATAACATTGTTCACTATAAGTGGCATTGGATGTGGAATTGGGGTACTGGCGAGGCACTTAATAACGGAACGCATATGGTTGACCTGCTCCGTTGGGGAATGGAAGTTGATTATCCAGTGAAAGTTAACTCCAGCGGCGGACGCTATCACTATACTGGGGATGACTGGGAAACCCCGGACACTCAGGTAATTAATCTGGATTTCGCCGATAGGAAAGCCATCTCATGGGAAGGACGTAGCTGCAACGGCAAGCCGATTGAAGGATCAGCTTGCTCCGTAATATTTTACGGCGAAAAAGGAAGCTTGCAGATTGATGGCAACAGCTACACAATCTTTGACTTAAAGAATAATGTGGTAAAAGACTCTAAGACTGATAAGACGCCTAGATCACCGGATAAACCTGCTCTGCCAACAAGAGTTGGTGACCCGCACGCTCATAACTTTCTTTCAGCTATCAGATCAGGCGAAGCGTTGAATTGCGACATTGATGAAGGCCATAAAAGCACCCTGATGGTTCAGCTTGGCAACATTGCTCAAAGAATCGGTAGATCGCTGGAGATCGACCCTAAGACAGGTCACATCCTTAATGATAAGGATGCGTTGAAATACTGGTCTCGCGAATATCAAGCGGGCTGGGAGCCGAAATAATTCATTAAAAAAGAGGACTACCATATCCTCCGAAATTTATAGATAATTAAAAACACTAGCGTCTCTACAGGGCGCTAGTGTCATTTAGAAAGGTATTCAGATGAATAACCCGATTTGGATCATGACTTCAGCACTACCAAGGTGTACGCTGGATGAGCTAGTACATGTAACTCAAGAGATCAATGCGCAGGGTATGGAGCTGTGCGTGTTCCGCCGTGACGGTACACGCGGCGATCATGTTGCAACGCATCTGGATTATGAGAGTTTTGGTGTTGAGGACGCGAAAAAGTTGATTGACTTGTGTAACCAGAAGAGATTGCGGTTCTCGCTAGGAGCGTATGAAAACCTGATCGGAGGAGATCCGGCTGAGCGCTTGAAGAACCAAAACCATCTGCTGGCATTGGTCCGCATGGCCTATCTCTTAGGCGGTAATGCGAATGACGTGATGGTTGGCACGTTTGTCGGCTATAACCATGAGCTGGGAGTTCAGGATCGCGGGTTTGAGAAGAATCTTGAGGAGTATGCCAGAGTGTTCGCCCCGATTGTGAAATATGCCGAGGAGATGGGTGTGACCGTGATCTATGAGAACTGCCCAATGGAGGGGTGGCGCCCTGCCACGGCTCCCACCACTTATAACAATTTGCCGGGGACACTGGCCGCTCGTAAGCTGATGTACACCCTGATTCCCAGCTCAGCCCATGGAGAGACCTATGACCCGTCACACGATGCCTGGCAGAATATCGATCCAACCGATGTGATCAATGCCAGCGATTTTTCCCGCATTCGCCGTGTGCATGTGAAAGGCACCCGCAATCTGAACAACAGTGCCCGTACACACTGGGGCGCGCTCTACCCCATGCAGAGCGTGGATCCAGAGTTGGCAGCCAAGGCCGGAGTCCCTATCCCTGCTCACGATTGGGATCGCCATCACTATGAGCCAATGTTGCCGGGGTTTGGCGGATGCGATAGTATCGACTGGCACGCATTCCTCAAGAATCTGATGCAAAAGGGGTTCAACGCTCCCTTTGTCATTGAAAATGAGGCGGACAATTCATCACATACCGGCAATTACGGAGCCACAGTTCAGGGCTTTAAAGCTGCCGTGCTCTGCCTGGCACCGGTGGTTTGGCCGTTGGATGCAAAAGCTGGTTATCAGTATGATCAGAGTCAAAGTGCCCCCTTGAAAATATTGAATACAAGTGACACACCTGTGCGAACAATGAGGGATCTGATTTAAATGCCTATTAAAAAAATTGCATTGGCTGCAGCCGCTTTGTTAGTTTCGGCTTCATCTCTTTTGTCCGAAGAGGTTAAAACCATCAAGGTGTTGACAGTTGGCAATAGCTTTGCAGACAATGCCTGTACATTCCTGAAGCAGATCACCGAATCTGTTCCAGGATGCAGGCTTGAGTTCATAAAAGCAAATTTGGGCGGCTGCTCTTTTGATAGACATGCAAAGTTAATCAAGGATTGTGAAGCAGATCCAACACTCAAGCCCTATCAGAAAAAGTATACATTGAAAGAGCTGCTGCAGCAGGATCAGTGGAATGTGGTCACTATTCAACAGGTTAGCCACAAGAGTTTTCTGCCAGAGAGCTACCACCCTTTCGCAGATGAGGTGGTTGCCTGCGTTAAGAAAAATGCTTCAGGGGCCGAAATTTTAATTCATCAGACATGGGCCTATGGCCCAGACAGCAAGCGTATTGAGGGGTTCGGGATAACATGGCGACAGATGAACGATGGGCTTGTGAAGTGCTATTCTGATCTCGCGCGGCACTTCGGGGGCTTGCGGCTCCTGAGATCAGGCGAGGCTTTTACTGAATCGTTGAAAGCTAACCCTGAGATTGACCTCTGGAACCCAAAGGACCGCTCGCATGCCAACCGCGAGGGGTGCTATCTGGCGGGCTGCGTTTGGTTTGCCGAGCTTTTTGGCATCTCAGCGGAAAAGGTGACTTTCGTGCCTGATGGTATGGATCCAGCTGTGGCCGCTAAGCTACGCCAGGCGGCCGCAACTTTGAAAGGTAATTTATGAATAAAAGGAGTAAAATGATGAATTTAAATGCTCTCGCTCTCGTTGTAGTCACGACCTCTGTTGTGTTTTTAGCCGGATGCCAGCCGCCGAAAGAGCGCGCACCGGTGATCGCCGCCGTGCCTGTGGCGCTGGTTGATAACGGCCAGTCGAGTTATGTTATTTATACTGATGCCGGCGCGCCTAAATCCGTGCGGACAGCGGCGACGGAGCTGCAGTCCTATATTGAAAAGGTCAGCGGTGCCAAGCTGTTGCTCGTCAACCAGCCGCGTGAACCCATGATTGCACTGGGCAACACGCCTTCGAGCATCGAGGCTGGCCTGTTCGCGGACAAGATGCCGCTGGAAGGGTTCCGTATTGTTGTCAAGGGACAGAACGTGTTCATCGTTGGCTCTGACAGCACGGATAACGTCAGAACTTCCCAAGGTGGCACGAGCCAGGGCACCGCTAACGGAGTGTACGCATTTATCGAGCAGTTCCTGGGCGTGCGTTGGCTGATGCCAGGCGAGAACGGCGACTACGTTCCTACCAGCAAGACGATCACGCTTCCGCGCGTCGATATCAGCGACGCGCCGTTTTTCCTGAACCGCCGCGTGCCGTACATCCAGGAGAAGCGGCCTGAGGTTCAGCACTGGGGGGCACGCCAGCGACTCGGGTTTAGCCTTTCCCTGACCCACAGCCACAACTGGCAATGGGCCACGATGAATGACTTTCAAACGCACCCGGATTGGTTTTCCGAAAAGAACGGTGTGCGCATGCCGCCAGCCGGCGATCGCTTTAAGCTCTGCACATCCAGTGACAGCCTGATCCGCGAGTTTTCCGACCGCGCGATCAAATACTTTGACAAGCACCCCGGGGCCACCTGCTATTCGCTATCGCCTTCGGATAGCGCTGGCTGGTGCCAGTGCGCCGAGTGCAAGGCTCTCTATGAGAAGGATCCCGATGGCAATCTCTCCGTTACGCCGGCCATCATCAACTTCTACAATAAGATCGCGCAGCTGGTTGCACAGAAGTACCCGAAAAAAATTCTGGCCGGTTATGTTTATGCCGCTTATGTGTACCCGCCGAGCAAGCCGTTCAAATTGGCTCCTAACATGTTTCTGGTTTGGGCTCCGAACTTTGACTACGGGTTCACGCTCTTCCGCCCGGATGTGCAGCAGCGCTGGGACGCTCTGGTGCAGCAGTGGGGTAAGGTGACCGACAACATCTCCTACTATGATCTGCCCAATAGTGTCGCAAACAACACGGGTGCCGTAAACCCACCTGGACTGAAGATCCTGAAATGGCTCTACCCGCGGCTGAAGCAGGCCCGCATGAAGGGTGTTTATGTCTACGGCAACACAGCCTGGGGCTATGCTGGGCCAGTGAATTACCTGCTCGCAAAGCTGGCCTGGAATCCGGATGCTGATGTGGATGCGCTGTTCGACGAGTATGTTAACCTGTGTTACGCCGAAGGCGCGCCGGAGATGAAGCAGCTCTATACGCTTCTAGATAGCGCGACGGAAGCGTATTTCAACGCTAATCACAGGGAGAATTGGACATTGTCACAAGACCGGTTGCGGAAGGTTTATGGCGCAAACTTTGCTGAGCTGGAACGACTGTATCGTGCGGCTGAAGCAAAGATTACTGACCCGAGCGCTAAGGCGCGGCTGGGGATGCTTGGCGCCAACTTGACCATCCTGCATTGGAATTTGAGCCAAATCAAGGCTGTGGAGGCCCCGCAGAACTCCAGCTTCTACCTCTCCCATAAGGCGTTTTTCGATCTTCTGAAGTCATGGGAGGGGTCGCTCGCCATTGCGCCCTCTGCTGCTGCGAGCGGCAGTACAATCGGCAAGCTGGCGGCTGTGCGCCCGCTGAAGGCATCCAACGCCGAAGCTATGACCCCTTTTCTGTTGCGCGGCGACCAGCGCGTGATTCTTAAGCCCACTGGCAAGGCTGTGGCCACCGTCAGTTTTCGTTCCATTACATCGCGCAGGGGCCTGATGATGTGGTCTCTCTACAACGCTGAAGGTGTAAGGGTGGAGCAAGGTGTCGTGAGCCATGACGCGCCGATTTCGCTGCCAACGGACGGCTCCGAGTATTATCAGCTTGTTATTAACGGCAGTGGCTCGAGTTTCGCCCTCACGGTGAAGGACGCTGCCTGGGCGCTGGCCGGGTTTATCGACGGCAGCGGCCTGCATTTTCTGGGCCGGACAACGCCCCTGTACTTTGAGGTGCCTGAGGGCGTGGCCAGTTTCGAATTGTGGCTGAGTTCCGATGCCCCCGGCGAAACTGCTGCGGCAAAACTCTACACGCCTGACGGGAAGCAGGTCGCAAGCTTCCGAACTGTGGAGAAAACAGTTGATATGCAGTCGTTCAAGGTCGCCCCTGGGCAGAGCGGTATCTGGAAGATCGTGGCTGAAAAGGCGGATGTAGGGGCCATTGATGATGTCTTTATTAAACTTGGCCCACAGCTCGCCGGATACCTCTCAATCGACCCGCAGGCTGTGCTGGGCATTACAAAAAAGACCAAAACAAGAAAATGAATGACAAGCATCGTCGTCCATTATCGTCAACCAAAGGCGAAGCTGAGCTTCAGTAGGTCCGGTTTCCAACCGGACATGTCCGATTGGAAATCGGACCTACGTTTTTGCGAAGCACTGTAGCCACGGGCCGTGGCCGCGGTTGGCGTATTGCATCTGCCGCGCGAACGGCAAGCTCCCTCAAGCCCTCTCCCCCCTTTCAATCCTTGTAACCATTTCAACCCCTTTCAACCCTGATCAACTGCTTTTAACAGCGCGAAGGATGGCTTGCGCGAGGGTCTGGTCAATGCCAGGCACAGCGGCGATCTCATCCACACTGGCGCGTGCCAGACGGTAGACTGAGCCGAAGTGTTTGAACAGGGCGGTTTTCCGGGCAGGGCCAACGCCGGGGATCTCGTCTAGGGCAGACTCTCGGATGGTGCGGTTGCGTAGGCGGCGATGATAGTCGAGGGCAAAGCGGTGCGCCTCATCGCGTAGACGCATCAGAACTTTTAGCGCATGGGTGTCGTGCGCCAGAAAAATTGATTGGCGTTGAGCGTTGTCGACCACAATCTCCTCCATCTGCTCCGCGAGCCCAATCACAGGTATCGCGATTCCCAGGGCGCGCAAGGCCTCCCGCGAGGCTCGTAACTGGGTGATCCCGCCATCAACCATGATCAGATCTGGCATGGCTTGGTTTTCATCGCGCAGACGCTGATAGCGGCGGGTAATGACCTCTGCCATGGAGCGCGGGTCATCAGCGCCCTCAATTGTTTTAATGCGGAAACGTCTGTAGTAGCGTTTATCAGGAATACCATCAGTGGCCACCACCATGCTGGCCACCGAATGGGTGCCAAAGAGGTTGGAGATGTCAAACCCTTCGATCCGGTGCGGGGTCTGCGGCAGTTCAAGCAGCTCTTGCAGCTCTTGGATGCCCTTGAGCGCATCTGCTCTTTGAATCTCCGGTGGTGTTTGGGTGCGCCCGCGCTCCTTGACCATCATACGTAACGCGAGCCAGGTGTCACGCAACTTCGTGGCTTTTTCAAAGTCAAGTTTCTCTGAGGCCTCCTGCATCAGCCCCTTGACCTCCTCAATCACTGCCAGCCGCTCACCACGCAAAAAGGCGCAGGCCTCTTCAAATCTCTCACGATACTCCTCGGCCGAGACGCGTCCAATGCAGGGCGCGGAGCAAAATCGGATAATATCATTGATGCAGTGCTTATAGGTTTCGGCATCCGGCTGGATCGGGGTGCACTTGCGCAGCCCGTAACGCTTCTCAACAAAATCCTGCACTGTGCGCACAACCACGGAGGAGGGAAAGGGTCCGAGGTAGATGGCGCCATCGTTACGGATGATGCGGCAGGTGCTCAGGCGGGGCACAGGTACTTGGGGGTCGGCCTTAAGCGCGAGGTAGTGCTTGTCATCACGCAGCAGCACATTGAAACGCGGTCTGTACTGTTTTATGAGTGTGCTTTCAGTGAGCAGGGCTTCGGTCTCATTGCGCACCACGACAACCTCGAGATCCTCCACGCTGTTGATCATGCTGCGCAATTTTGGAGGGGCGCTACGCATGGTTGAGGGACGGAAGTAGCCCTGAACCCGTTTGCGCAGAGAAACTGCCTTGCCCACATAAATGATCGTGCCCTTGCGGTCACGCATCAGATAGCAGCCGGGTTTGTCAGGCAGGCCGCGCAGTTTCTCTTTGAGTTCAGGGTTCATAAGACGCTATTCTCTCAACTTCTGTTGTAAAAAACAAGAGGAGGTTGAAGAGGATTATAAAACGTTCGCAAACTATCCTTCAAAAAAGTCACCGAGCGAAGCGAGGTTACCCTTGGAAATTTGGCGTGAAAAATTGCGCTTAAAATAGGAGAAAACGCGGATGAAGTATATGATAAATAAGGCAGTTCTTGTGACTATGGCGGTTTTCATGACTGTGGGCGCGGCTTATGCCATGCCGTCGGTGACCGATGTGGTGATGACGCAACGCGAGGGAACACGCATCGTGGACATCACGTATTATCTGACCGGTGAAGCGGCGATCGTGACACTCTCGATCGAGACCAACGGCGAGTTTGATCGTACCAGCTTGCGCGAGGATTGGCACGACGTGATACTGACAAAGGCGTTCTACGCCGGGATCTACGAGGTGACTCAGAGCCAGTGGTATCATGTGATGGGGAAGTGGACCTCCCATTTTAATAACACCGACTACACGCTCACCCGCCCGGTGGAACAGGTGTCGTACAACGATATCCGAGGTTCGTTCGCGCAGGGCGGCGGTGGGGTCATACCGGCCTAACGAGTGGGGCCTGTATGACATGCACGGCAATGAGGAGGAATGGTGCTTGGACTGGTATGTTGATCATCTTGGGACGACGCTGACGACCGATCCGCGGGGGCCGGATGCGGGTTCTTACCGCGTGTTACGGGGCGGGGCCTGGAACAGCACCGCGTCGTACTGCCGTTCGGCGTTCCGGGGCAGCCAAGTCCCTCCGCATACCCAGCGCGAATTCCTCGGGTTTCGCCTTTTCAATAATTTGCCATAGCTCGATAACAAATGTTCAAGTCTGCTGGCAAGTGCTGGTTCAAATAATTGCTGCTATTTTATTGTAGAGGGTAGACAAAAAATAGCCTTTATGTTATTTTAAATATATATTTTAAAGGGAATTTTGTAAGAGACTAATCAGTTAAAAGGAGACCTAAAATGCGGATGTATTTGTCTAAGTGCGCACTTTTGTGTGCCGTGCTGGCATTTTTATGTTCAGAAGGAATCGCGGGGGAGGGTACACACCGCCCCGCACACACCCCGAAAGCTCCTGTTGAAACCGCGCTGAAAGCTCCTGTTGAAACCACGTTGGGACTCATTCCCTGGCCGACAGAGCTGCGCTGCACCGCAGGCGAATTTATCCTCACAGACAAGACAAAGCTGGTGGCGCCACCTGAGCGTTCACAAGAGGCGTTACAGCTAGCGATGCCGCTGCGTCGGGCGACGGGGTTCCCGCTGCCAATCATCGTGTCAACCCAGGGCAAGTGTGAAGATGGCTGTATAGTGCTGTGTTCAGATGCGGGCAGGGAGCTGGGGGCTGAAGCCTATGAACTCACTGTGACGGCAGAAAAGATTGTCATCACGGCGGGTACTGCGGCGGGACATTTTTACGGAACTCGGACCCTGCTTCAGCTTCTGCCGCCGCAGGCAGCGGCGGGACACCGCGCCGAAGCGGGCAAACCCGTGAGGTGGGCGGTGTCCGGAATCGAGATCAAGGATAGCCCGCGTTTCACATGGCGGGCGTTCATGCTCGATGAATCCCGTCATTTTCATGGGCTGACTACGGTGAAACGCTATATTGATGAAATGCTGGATCTTTTTCCGGATGCCGTCATCCACACTGGCGGCGACGAGGTGAGCTACGTGACGTGGGAGACGGCGCCGAGCATCCAGGCTGCTATGTCGGCGCGGGGCTTAACCAATTCGGCACCTCTACAGGCCGAGTTCACCGCCAAGCTCGCAACGTATATTGCGGGCAAGGGGCGTCGTATGATGTATTGGGCTGATGCGCTGGAACAGATCCCCCCCGAAAAAAGCGTCATCTTGCAGTTCTGGCAAGGCGATCCCGCCTTAATCACCAAGGCGGTTTCACGCGGCTATGACTTGGTGAACAGTTTTCAAGTGTCAACCTATCTTGATTACAATTACGCTTCTTTACCGCTGAAAAAAGCCTATAGTCTAGAGCCGGTTCCTTTAGGACTTACCCCAGAACAGCAAAAACGTATCGTGGGACTTGGCGCCCAGACATGGGGTGAGTTCATACCGACTCGCTTTCGCTGTGATCAACAGACCTTCCCTCGGCTCGCAGCCCTTGCAGAGGTGGCGTGGACTCCGCCTGACCAAAAGGACTATCGCCGCTTCGTGAGTTGTTTGACGGCCCAAGAGCGTCGTTGGGATCTCGCCGGCATCCAGTACGCACGGGGCCGTGCGCAAACCGTTGAGGAGGATTGGAAAGAGGTTCTCTCGGGCGAGAAGGTCGGCTGCTGGACACCTTCACAGGTCGGGCTGTTGGGGGTCAAGTCACGTTATAGGGCATACCCAGCTCATGACTACCGTCTTGATGTATCGAGCTTCATTCGCGGGCCAGGCCGCTATCGAATCGGTTTTGCGGTCACGGATGGCGCACATTCCCTGCACGTGCGTCTCGTCGAGCTAAGCGAGAACGGTCAGGCGGTCGCTTGCGACTGGGGGGGCTTCAGCGGAGCAAGTTACGCGGTCGGAAAATACAGTGACGACTCCTATGTCTTTGATCTTGTGGTTCCAGACGTGAGAACAGGGGCCTCATACGAACTGCGCATGAATTGGTTTGCGTTGAAGATCTCGAATACAAGCGGCGAAATTTTCATCAAGAATACTGGGGATTTGCAGCCCGTCTATCACGAGGGGCCTGCGTCAGAGCGTGTCGTAATGAATAGGAGGAAGGAAAGATGATCAAAACACAATTCTGGGTTGCAATTTGTTTTCTTTTAAGTGTGTCTCTAATGGCGCGGGACGTGGGAAAGACGGGGAAGGGAGTGCTGACAAACCCCGGCTTTGAGCAGTTTGCCGCAGACGGCAAAAGTCCGCTGGGCTGGAGTCTGTCGTCCGGGGCCAGTGTCGAAAAGTCTGGCGCAATCGAAGGCGACCACTGCTTGCAGCTTACCTCCACGCGTACGGGTTGTGATGTCACCGCAACCCTGAGCGGTATATCCACTGAGCCGGGCAAGTACTATCGCTTGGTCTATAGGGTCAAGGGTAAGAAAGGCGCAGACCAGACCACCGGGTTCTTTCAGCGGTTCAAGGTGGAAACCTCATGGGATCCGGTGATCAAGGATGGTGTGCCGCAACAGAAGATACAGCAACTCTGCGGATGCGTGTTTCAGGATACGTTTAACTCCTGGCAGGAACGGACACTTGAGTTTTTCGCTCCGAGTGTGCCCTCCGCTGGCATGGTTATCCGTTGCTGTATCGAAGGTCCGGGTACCGCCTGGTTCGATGACTTCCGCTTGACAGAGACTCAGCCGCCGATGCCGCCCGCCTTCCGGCTGACGATCACTCATCCGTATTATCGCGGTACTATCTTTGCCGACACGCCTGTGGCAAAAATACAGGGCGTGGCCATGATTGACTCGGCCGCGGTAACTAAACTGGAGATGACGATGGGGCTGGATGGAGTGCCGCCTGTTTTCAGTCGGACATATAAAGTAAAAAAAGGCCAGGTGGATTTTTCTATTCCGTCCAAAAAACTGGAGAACGGTGAGTATCAGTTCCGGGTACGCGCCTTGTCCTCTGCCGGACAGTGCGTGCATACGGAGAGCTTCTCCGTACTGAAGGTTGCTGAAGCACCGCATACTGTTCGGGTTCGCGAAGACAACGTGTTTCTAGTTGATGGCCGCCCTTTTTTTCCGATCGGACTCTGGAAAATACCTGACACAGGGGAAGAGTATGACGAAAAGGGACTGGCCGAACTGAGCCGGGCTGGCATCAATACTTTTCTGATTCCCTCCAATCTAAAGCTTTTGAAAAAGCGTCTGGATCAGGTGGATAAGTACCAAATAAAGCCGATAGTCCTTGTTGGCGGGGCTGTCAGGCAGCGTATTGACCTTTATAAAAAAGGCGCGCTGGATGCGGCAGCATTGAGGGCATGGGAAGAATCCGTTGACAAAACCATTGCTGCGGTTGCGGGACACCCGGCACTCTTAGGCTATCATTTCATCGATGAACCCCTCTGGTGTGGTATCCCGTTGCAGCCTATCCGGGGGGCTTACGATTATTTCCGCCGGGCAGACCCGCACCACCCCGTCTATATCAACGAGGCACCGCGCAACATGCCGGAGGAGGTGGCTCCATATGCGGCGGCTTCCGACATGTTCGGTCTGGACATCTACCCAGTGCCGGAAGACAAAAGCAACAATCACTCCGATCTGGATGACATAACGTTGAGCTGTGTGGGAAAATACACTGATCGTATGCGTGAAGCTGTAAATGACCGCAAACCAGTGGTCATGACCCTTCAAGGCTTTGCATGGAAGCACCTCAGCGACAAACAGGCGTCCGCGGTGTATCCCACGTTCGAACAAAGCCGTTTTATGGCCTATGATGCCATTGTACACGGTGCTAAAGGCATCATGTATTGGGGTACGCATTATATTCAGGAAAAATCGTTCTGGCAGGTTCTGTTTCGCGTGACATCGGAGTTGCGTGACATGTCTTCTGTTTTCACCGGCACGCCCGGACGGGACGGCCATGTGGCCTTTAACGGCGATGGCATTGTGTTTATTCATCAGATTTGCGGTAAGGATAATTTTATTATTGCTGTCAATGAGAATCAGTCTGAAGTGAAGGCGACATTCACGCTCAAGGGAAGCCAGCCAAAGCTGCATGTGCTGTTTGAAAACCGGACAGTGACTGAAGATCATGGTGTCTTTTCAGATGTGTTCCCGCCGCAGTCCGTACATGTCTATTCGAGCACCGGTAAATTGCCGCCGCCGACACTTTAGAGGCTATTGCAAAAATTCCACGTGACCTTTGCCGGCAACGGCGATCGCACGAGGGTTAGAACCATAAAACAAACTTCAAAAAGGAGATCGTATGAAACAGACAAATAAAATGATTTTTCCTGTAACAGCAGCCGTATTAGCATTAGGGCTGTTGTCAGGCTGTGAGACAACACGGGGCCATGAGGGCGCGGTCGTTGGTACCGCAGCCGGCGCGGCGGGCGGCGCCCTGATTGGCTCAGCGGCCGCTGGCAGCGGAAATCGCGGCACAGGCGCTTTAATCGGCGGTGTGGTCGGCGGTGTCGCAGGCGGTGTGGCAGGCGATCAGCTGCACGACAAAAAGAAGAAAGACTAAAAATAATTCGGCAGGTCGAATTCAGTGCAACAAACTGACACACAGTGCGACAATTTGTCTTGTAATTTGCGCCAATAATTTGCGCCCGCATGATTATCAAGAGAGAAATACGCGGAAAACTGCAAAAACGAATCGTTTATTTGAGCTTTATGAATTGGCACGGCTATTGCTCTATAATATAATGTCCTGACAAAAGAGAGCTGAGAGGATAGAGAGCCATGAAACAACTTCATAACAACACACATAACAAACACAACAACACAACACATAATTAAACATGTAGACCACTCCTGTTATACATGGCCGGGACCGCTTCTGCGGTCTCGGTTTTTTTTGTATGGATGCGAATGGACGAGAATTGTTATTGGAGGGATGGTGTCGCCAGCCTGTCCTGAACTTGCCTGCTTGCCATGGAATTACACTCAACAACGTAAGAGAACGGTTGACGATAATGGCGACGCTAGAGGTTGACGATTACCAATCATAATCCCAATCCCAATCATAATCCAAAATTACAAATCAGAGATCCAGCGGGCGTAAACTCCGCAGGGGGTGGGGAGGACTTTGGCGGCTCCGGTCAGGAGCATTTCGCCGGCAGAGGTTATTCCGCTGTGCTGGCTCATTGACTGTCCCAATACATTGGCCAGTACCACGGGCGAGTAGCCGGGGGTATGGGCGCTTAAAAGCATGAACGCCGGTTGGTTTGAGAGCAGCTGGCAACAGAGGTGCAGGGTTTCAGGGAGGTCTTTCTCGATCTTGTACATCTCGTTGTTCTGACCGCGGCCAAAGGTGGGAGGGTCGAGAATAATGGCATCATATCTGACCTCGCGCCGTACCTCGCGGCAGAGAAATTTATGGGCATCGTCCACGATCCAACGAATGGGGTGGTTGCCCAGGCCGTTGGCCTCGGCATTGCGGCGGGCCCACTGCACCATACCTTTGGAGGCATCGAGGTGGCAGAGATGGGCGTCTGCCAGCGCGGCGGCCAGGGTGGAGCCGCCGGAGTAAGCGAAGAGATTAAGAATTTTGAGTGGCTCGCCCCGTGCCGCATTTAATCTTTGAACGGTTTCTCGGAGCCACTCCCACTGCGCCCGCTGCTCCGGGAAGATGCCTAGATGTCCAAAATCGGTGCCTGAGAGGATGAACTCAATGCCAGTCACATTAATCTGCCACTCAAGTGGCAGGTTGCCACGGTTGTGCCACTGGTTGCCCTCGGCGCGGTCGAAGGTGGCGTTGGCTGCCGCCCACTGCTCGTTGCTCAGGGAGGGATTCCATATTGCTTGTGAGCAGGGGCGGGCCAGGATGAAGCCGCCGAAGCGCTCCAGCTTGCGTCCGTCGCCGCTGTCAAGTAACTCGTAGTCATCGGGAGAGTAGTGCATATAGATTTCTAAAGGATAACAGGAATGGTAACTGGTTGGTAGTCATTCTTTCAACTCCTGTCGCAAAAAACAAGCAGGAACAACCTGCGATCACGTAAAACCGAAGGCGCGGCCGACTTCAGCAGCTCCTGATTGCATCGGGAGTTGCCCGATTGGAAATCGGACCTGCGTTGTTCCCGCGCCAGAGACGCGACCTTTTCACTTTAGCACTTCTGCACTCCGCGCCCAGCGCGGATATAGTCGCTTACCAAAGGGCAAGACAAATACAAGATTATTGTGGTATTTGGACCACCCGCATGCGCAGAACCACATAAATCTTGCGAAAAATGCAAATTTCCCCTTCTTGTGTTTGCACTATCGCCGCTGATACGGTATATTATTAACCATATGCAGACCGATATAGGTCAAGTCTGCTTTTTTAAAGCCGTGTTTTAAAATGAGGCAAAAATGATGAAAAGAGTATTGTTCAGTTTGGCAGTAATGAGTTGTCTGGTGTTTTCAGCAGGGGCCGCTGAAAAGGTGAGCTGGCCGGTGTGGTTCGCATTCAATGACAGCCAGGACATTGATATGCTGGGTCTGCGCGTCAATCTGTTTTCAGGTGAATGCGAGCAGGTGACCGGCATGGACCTTGGTTTTATCGGGCGCTCCCAGTATTACTATGGCATTCAATTGAACCTTCTGGTGAACAGCGTGACAGACCGTATGGCCGGATGGCAGATCGGCCTGGGATATAATGAGGTCGGTGTCAGCGATCCATTCAGCCTGCAGGTGGGACTTTGGAACCAGGCGCAGGAGATGCGCGGAATTCAGTGCGGCTTTGTGAATTTGGCTGATTATTCGACTGGCCTTCAGGTTGGCCTGATCAACCGCACTGAGGCGATGTATGGATTTCAGGTTGGTTTGATCAATGTGATCCGCGGAGGTCATGTTCCCTTTATGCCGCTCCTTAACATCGGCTTCTAAACTGCAGCCGCTGGTGAATATGAATTTTAAAACGCAAGGCACAGTTTTCACGAGCTGGCTTTGCGTTTTGCGTTATCAGGAGATTTGTAGATGAGAGTTAAACCATTTCGAGCGTTGCGTCCAGCTGCCGGTAAAGCGGAGCGTGTGGCCGCTGTACCTTACGATGTTGTTGATACCGCTGAGGCCCGCGCTTTGGCCGCAGGCAATTCTGAGAGCTTTCTGCATGTCTCCCGCCCTGAGATCGACCTGCCGGATAATATTGATCTGCACAGCGATGCGGTCTATGCGCAGGGCGCGCGTGCCCTGCGTTCGCTGCAAGAAACGGGTGTGCTCATCCGCGAGGCCAAAGATTGCCTCTATGTCTATCGCCAGATCATGGGCGCACATTCACAGACCGGAGTGGTGGCTTGCAGCCACATCCAGGATTACGCCGGCAATCTGATCCGCAAGCACGAGAAAACACGGCAGGATAAAGAGGATGACCGTACGCGCCATGTGCTGGCAATGAACGCCAACAGCGGCCCGGTGTTTTTGACATACCGCGATACCAGCGCATTGGAGCAACTGATAGCTGGGGTCACGGGCAATGTGCCGTTGTATGATTTCATTACCGCCGATAGTGTGCAGCATACTCTCTGGAAGGTCGCGGAGGAGCTGGAGCACTGGATTGCGGCCTTTGGTGAGGTTCCGCTTGCCTATGTAGCCGATGGCCACCATCGCGCCGCCGCCGCTTTCCGCGCTGGCGTAAAACGCAGAGAGCAGAATCTCGCGCATGATGGCAGCGAGGAGTACAACTGGTTCCTGACCGTGTTTTTTCCAGTCAGTCAGTTAAAGATACTGCCCTATAATCGCTGCGTTCAGGATCTGAATAAGCTGAGCACTGCCGAGTATCTGGAACAAGTCAAAACTATTTTTAAGGTACAGCCCACTCAAAGAGCCACCCCCGCCCAGGAGCGCGAAATCTGTATGTACCTGGCTGGCAGCTGGTATCACCTGAGCTGGGATGAGTTTGACTCCGATCCGGTCGGCATCCTTGATGTCAGTGTATTGCAAGAACGTCTGTTGGCACCGCTTCTGGGAGTTGACGACCCGCGTACTGATGAGCGAATATCATTTATCGGCGGCATCCGCGGTACTGCGGAGCTGACTAAACTGGTGGATTCCGGGCGCGCCGCAGTTGCTTTCTCAATGCACCCCTGCTCTATCCAGCAGATGATGGATATTGCCGATGCCGACCAGATTATGCCTCCTAAAAGCACCTGGTTCGAGCCCAAACTACGTTCGGGTTTGATTGTGCACACCCTGGATTAGGGGTGGGGAAGTTCGAAAGTTCTAAAGTGCGCGAGTTCTAAAGTTCTAAAGTGCGCGAGTTCTAAAGTTCTAAAGTGGGTTGCGCCACAGGGGTTTTGAGTTTGGAAACAGACCACCACACACATAGGGCGCATACGGCCCATACGGCCCATTATTTAAAAAGGAGAATGAATCATGCTGGATATAAAGCGTATCAGAGAGAACTTTGATGAGGTGGCCGCAGGATTGACCCGCCGCGGGGCAGAATTGACTTGCCTCGAGCAGGCGCGCGATCTGGATATACAGCGTCGCAAGCTGGTCACTGAGACCGACGCGCTCAAGATGGCGCGCAACACCCGCTCGAAAGAGATCGGGGCCTTGAAAAAAGCGGGTCAGGATACCACCGATGTTCAAGCCGCTGTGCGCGTGATGGGCGATCAGATTACAGCCAAGGATACAGAGCTGCGCGGGGTGGAGGAAGCCCTGCGCACCGCCATGCTGAACATTCCCAATATCCCCTGCGCCACAACGCCGACAGGGCTGGATGCCTCCGGAAACCGCGAGGTCTGCCAGGTGGGAACTCCGCCGCACTTTGATTTTAAGCCGCGTGACCACATTGAAATTGGTGAGCAGCTGGGCCTGCTTGACCTGGCGCGGGCCGTCAAGATCACTGGCGCGGGCTTCCCGCTGATGCTCGGTCAAGGGGCGCAGCTTCAGCGCGCCCTGATCCAGTATATGCTGGATATGCACACAACCAAACATGGCTACACCGAGTTGCTGCCACCCTTTGTGGTCAACACTGACAGCATGCGCGGAACTGGTCAGCTCCCGAAAATGGCCGAGGACATGTATCACTGCGAGATCGATGACTTCTGGCTGATTCCCACAGCCGAGGTGCCGGTGACCAACTATTTCCGCAATGAGATCATGGATCGTCCCTTGCCAGTTTATCTGACCGCCTACACCCCCTGCTTCCGCCGTGAGGCCGGCTCGGCCGGCAAGGAGACCCGCGGTATCCTGCGGGTGCATCAGTTTGATAAGGTTGAGATGGTCAAGTTTGTTGAGCCGCAGAACTCCTATGCGGAGCTTGAGCTGCTGGTGAAAGATGCGGAGGATGTTCTCAAGGGACTTGGTCTGCACTACCGTATCCTGGAGCTTTGCAGCGGCGACATCAGCTTTGCGGCTGCCAAGTGCTATGATATTGAGCTGTGGGCTCCGGGACACAACGGCTGGCTGGAGGTCTCGTCCTGCTCCAATTTTGAGGACTTTCAGGCGCGTCGTCTCAACTGCCGTTACAAAGACGCCGAGGGTAGGATACAGTTTGTGCATACGCTTAACGGCTCCGGCGTGGCGCTGCCGAGGCTGGTCATTGCAATTCTCGAGCAGTTTCAACAAGCCGATGGCTCTGTTCTGCTGCCCGAGGCGATCCGCCCCTATATGCAGGGCCGGGAAAAACTGGCGAAAGAAGGGTGAACCACGGAGTTCCTAGCGCAGCATAGCCGCAACCAATTTTTTACTAAGAAATACACAAAAGAAAGGATTACCATGAAAAATTTTCTTCAAGTATATAACAAATCAATTTGCGGTGCAATCAGCGGCTGGGACAGAGTACGATTTCGCGGGACTATACGAAAGGCTGGACAACAACCCTTACGCAGCGTTTGTTACTCTTGGGTAGTAGCCGTGTTCGTGTGGGAAATAAAAGCACAACATCTACTGGATCAGCGACGCGCCGGTGCTGGCATTGCCAACCAGCATAGAGTAACGCTTGAGCCAGCCGCTGACTTGGCGCGGTTTGTACTCTGGGGCGGCGGCGCGGCGGCGCTCAATCTCATCAGCATCGATCAGCACTTCCAATTTGCGTGTGTGCAGGTTGATACTGATGCGGTCGCCATCTTTGACTAACCCAATCACGCCGCCCTCAGCTGCCTCCGGGGATATGTGGCCAATGCAGGCCCCACGGGTTCCGCCGGAGAAACGCCCATCTGTGATCAGTGCCACTGATTCACCCAGCCCCGCACCCATAATATATGAGGTCGGCGCCAGCATCTCCTGCATTCCTGGTCCACCTTTGGGTCCTTCGTAACGAATTACAACCACATGGCCGGCTTTGACTTTTCCAGCCAGAATGCCGTCACAGGCTTCATCCTGAGAGTCAAAGCAGATGGCCTCTCCCTCAAATTCCAGCATGGAGGGCGCAACACCGGCTTTTTTGACAACTGCGCCCTCTTCAGCCAGATTGCCGTGCAGAATGGTTAATCCGCCATCCTGGGAGTAAACGTTCTCTTTTGTCCGAATAACCTGATCGTCTTTAACTACGGCATCTTTAAATGTTTCGCCAAGTGTTTTTCCTGATACCGTTGGTGCATCGCTTTTGAGCAGCCCTGGAACGCACTCCTCAACGCGCTTCAAGATCGCGGATATTCCTCCAGCGGCATCCACATCTTCCATGTGATAGTTGCTGGATGGGGAGACCTTACAGACATTGGGGCACTTTTGGGAGATGGCGTTGATTCGGTTGAGATCGTAGTCAATCCCAGCCTCTTTTGCGATAGCCATAGTGTGCAGAACGGTATTCGTGCTGCCACCCATGGCCATATCCAGGGCAAATGCGTTGTCCAGTGAATTCAGGGTGATCAGATCACGCGGGCGTGGGCCCTCCGCTAAAGCCATTTCAACAACCCGTTCGGCTGCTTTTTTCCAGAGCTCTTTGCGCTTTGGATCAATGGCCAGGATGGTGCCGTTACCTGGCAGCGCCAGGCCAATGGCTTCACAGAGGCAGTTCATGGAGTTGGCGGTGAACATGCCGGAGCATGAGCCGCAGCCGGGACAGCCCTCTTTCTCCACCTCTTCCAGCTCTTTCTCTGTGATTTTGTCGTTGTTAAACTCAGCGACACCCTCAAAAATTGATATCAAATCAACCGCTTTTCCATTCACTTTTCCAGCTGCCATGGGGCCGCCGCTGCTGAAAATGGTGGGGATGTTGGCGCGGATAGCACCGAGAATCATACCAGGCACAATCTTGTCGCAGTTGGGAATGCAGATCATGGCATCAAAGCAGTGGGCGTTTACCATCGACTCAACAGAGTCGGCAATCAGGTCACGGCTGGGCAGAGAGTATTTCATGCCGTTGTGTCCCATGGCAATGCCATCACAGATACCGATGGTGTTAAATTCAAAGGGCACGCCACCGGCATCGCGGATGCACTGTTTGATCCACTCCGCGACCTTGTTCAAGTGGCAGTGGCCCGGGATAACCTCAATAAAGGAGTTGCAGACACCAATAAATGGCTTTTTGAAATCCTCGGGTTTAACACCGGTTGCACGAAAGAGGCCGCGATGAGGCGCTCTTTCAAAACCTTTTTTTACTTGATCACTGTTCATAAATTTTGTCCTTTTTTGTCTGTTAGTGGTAACCAGCCTCTTATGGGGGGCAAAAGAACAATTAATTGTTCTTCCATAAAGTTGTCTGTCGAACGTTTATCGGGGTTTATTGTAGTAGTCGCTCTATGAGCGACACATGCCACTCATAGAGCGGCTACTACACCCTGTGTTGGCCGACGATGATTGGGCGACGATAGCGGATCACGATTAAAATACCCGCCCTTGTAAATCGTCAACCAGCATCGTCGCCGCTATCGTCAACCGACGGCGCAGCCGAATCAGTAGGTCCGGTTTCCAACCGGACATGTCCGATTGGAAATCGGACCTACGTTGCTGTTAGCGCTGACCGGTTATTGAGAGCTTTCGACCCGCGCGCTCACAAAGTCGCGCAGGTTGGCAACTGAGCTGAAGTTGCGCACATCGAAATCGCTGTCTTCGATTATGATCCCAAAAGCCTCTTCCAATCCGACCACCAGCTCCAGCAGGGAGACCGAGTCAACTCCATATTGGTCAATCAAAGAGGCATCGGTGACAATATCTTCCGGCGCTATTGGAAGGAAAAGCCGCTCGACAATCATAGCTTTGAGTTTTGTCTCAATTTCATTGGTGTTCATAATTTGACCCCTCTAGAGTTTTTTGTGGATGACCTTCAAGTTGTCATTGACAATCGAGAGCTGTGTCATCTGCCTCTTCGCGAAAACGAGCTGGATGATGATCATGACCAGCAGCATGACAAACAGAATCTTAAACTGCATACCTGAGAAGCCAGCCACGACCGCTGCAGGCAGCGGTGCTGATACCGGAGTGGCAGGTGTCGCGGGTTTGCATGCAGCCTTTGATTTCTTTAGGCTGCCAGCCGCCTTGTCGCTCTCTTGGGCTGGCTTTTCAACCTCTGCGGCCTTTACGTCAACGGCTGATTTATCAGCCTCTGCGGTCTTTGCGTCAGCGGCTGGTTTATCAGCCTCTGCGGTCTTTGCGTCAGTAGCTGGCTTTTTATCGCTGGTGCTGGCATCGGTTTTGGCGGTGCTTTGAGTGGGAGGTTTAATCGTAATTTTCTTATCAGCTGGCTTGTCGGCACTCTTGGGCTCCTCCTTTACTTCCGGTAGCTCGCTCTTGGGTGCCTCAGGCTCGGTCACCTTCGCGGCTTCGCTCTTAGGAGCCTCAGGCTCGGTCTTCTTCGCGGCTTCGTCCTTGGGTTGCTCTTTGGCCCCTTTGTCTGCGGTTTTACCCTTGTCCTTGACTGGATGGATATCGAAGCTATTTTTGCAGCGCGGACATTTCTGGTTGATCTCTTTGCCGATATCAAAGATCTGCATCTTGATCTTGCATGATGGACATACGACAATACGTTTCATGGTTACTCTCCTTCTCTGTGACGTTTACAAATCATTGTCATTAGCATCCAGTAGGGATGCAGGTGTTTAGGCGTTTAGTTGTTATTCTCTCAACTCCTGTCGTGAAAAACAAGAAGTTCAGATCGATTTTTTCTCCTGCGGCGGAGCAGGGTAGATCCCTTTCAGGGCATCTTCGCAGATTTTACGGGTGTCCTGAGGAAAATCATTTTTAATAATCCACTTGATGAAGCCTGGATCGGTCTTGACCAGGTCGCTGAGTTTTTCGCCCTTTTTCTTGCCAAAATTGATGGTCACTTCGCCATCAACCCAGCGCAGGCGACCGCAGCGGTCGGTATTGAACGGATCAAACGGGTTGAGTAGTTTGTCAAGGCTCTCCATGTCACGGGGCAGCTCCTTGTACATGGCGAACTGACCGATCAAGACATTCAGGGTGGCCAGCGTATCCGCTTCAGCTCCATGCGCATCGGCATGCTCCTCGCCACAGTAGAATTTGAGTGCGGCCGAGAGGTTGCGTGGCTCCATGGAGTGGTAAATCCGCTGGGCATCAAGCAGCCGACGGCGCTCCGCCTCAAACGGGATTCCCGCACGCTGAAACTCTTCGGCCAGCAAGGGAATGTCGAATCGGCCGGCATTGAAACCAGAGAGATCGGCTTCGCCGAAAAAGGTCAGGATTTCAAGTGCTTTATCCTTAAAACTGGGGCAGGAGCTGACAGCCTGATCGGTGATTCCGTGAATCGCGATGCTTTCAACTGGGATCGGTATTCCAGGGTTGAGCAGCCAGTAGCCTTTGTGCTGCGATCCATCGGTCTCAATCCGGATCGCGGCCAGCTCAATGATGCGGTCGGCCCGCGGGCTGACTCCTGTTGCTTCAATATCAAAAACGATTAAAGGTCGGTCCAGTTTTAGTGGAAACATAGTCTGTTACTCTCATTCATTGGTTTGCGGTTGAAAAAAGGAGTCAAAGTCAATCTCCTCCTGTTGGTGAGGAAGGAACGTACTGTTTTTCATAGCGGCCTTTAGCTCCGCCGCACTCTCGCGATCATACCACCAGTATGAGATCAGGGAACGTTCATCCGAAAATTTCCCGAGAAGTGTGGGGGGTGTTCCAAGTTTGTTCCAGTAAAGCACGCGCACGCAGTTGATGTTCCACAGCAGCACGTAGGGGACATTTTGGGTTAAGATGGTGTCGATCTCGCGGCAAATTTGGTTACGCTCATCCAAGTCGAAAATGGTTCGCTGTCGTTCTATCAGGGCATCCACCCGCTCATCTTTGAAGCCGGAGATGTTGTTGCTGGAGTTACGCGCGGCCTCGCGCGAGTGCCAGGTCTGCTCAGGGTCACGAAAACGACTGGCACTCCATGAGGCCCAGGTGACGTTGAAGTTGAACACATCCACATCGCGCATCCAGGCGGCAAAGTCCTTACGCACAATGTTCATTTTAATGCCGACCTGCTTCAGAGCGTTGTCAACCAGAACGAGAAATTTATCAGAGGTGCTGTCGCGGGTCAGAAAATCAAAGGTCAGCTCACGCCCAGCTTTTTCCAAGATCCCTGTTTGTGGGTTCATCACATAGCCGGCCTCCTTGAGCAGCGCTTTGGCTTTTTCAATATCGAAGTCAATGAGAGGGATGGGGCAGGGGTGCTCTTGATCGTAAAGATCCTCATAATAGGAGCGGTGTAGAAAGTAGGCATCGAACATCATGGTGCGGTTCATGGTTTCCCGGTCAACCAGGTGGGCAAAAGCCTTGCGCACACGTAGGTCGTCAAACGGGAATTTCCGGCTGTTTAGGGCAAAGCCTTGAAAGCCCACTGGTTTGTAGTTGTTGACGCGTTGTTTGACAATCCAGTTTTTGCTAAACCTTTCACCAACTGTTTCGTTGGCCCATAACCGCGCGGTGTAAACCGCATATACATCGACGCCATCTTTTTTGAAAGACTCAAAGGCATTCTCCTGACTGGAGAAATATTTAAAGACAATATAATCAAAGTTCATGGTGTTGCGGTTGGATGGACGCCCAGCTGCCCACCAATCCTCCCGGCGGCGCATGCGGGTGGAGATCTGCTCTTTGACTAAATCCATGGTGTAAGGGCCTGAAATCACTGCGTTAGCCAGCTCCAATTTGTTGAAATCCTGACCCTTGAAGGCGTGCTCCGGCATGATCTCAAAGGCGCCGAGTGCGAGTAGATTGCGCCAGTGAATAGTGCTGGCAGTGAAGCGCACGGTCGTGAAGTCAACAATCTCCGGCGAGGCAAACTCACCCAGCATCACTTTGAATGCGCCCGTGGGGTTTTTGGGATCCATGATTTGATCAAAGGTCCACTTGACATCCCTTGCCGTGACCGGCACCCCGTCACTCCAGCGGGCCTCTGGGTCAATCTGGAAGGTATAGGTCAACATGTCGTCCGAGATGCTCCAACGAGAGGCCAGCTTGGGGACAAACTCTGTTGTCTGTGGATCGGTACTCAGCAGAGTTTCATACATCATACTGAACAAAAGCTGAACATAGGTGTTGTTGTCGATATAGTAGTTGAAACTTTTCGGGGGTTGAGATGCCGCGAAACGCAGCGTCCCCCCTTTTTCCGCATAAGAACTCGCAATCGGGTCAATACTTTCGCTCCACTCGGGAGGCGGAAAAATAGACTCTGCCAGCGTGCAGGTCGTGAACCCTGCTGCCAGCATTGCTGTGAGAAATTTGTTGCTTAACTTCATGTTACCTTGATGGTTGCAGGTTAACGCAGCACACGCTGGATACGCCCCATTGCCTCCTCTACATTAGCGCGGCTGTTGAAGGCGCTGATGCGGATAAAGTTTTTTCCGCATCTGCCAAAACCGCCGCCCGGGGTGGTCACTACTTGAGCGCGTGCCAGCAGCCGGTCAAAAAACTTCCAAGAATCGCGTCCGGTGTTGACCCAGATATAGGGGCTGTTGACCCCGCCGGTCATGGCGTAACCAAGACTACCAATGGCCTCACGGATGATGCTGGCGTTGCCAAGGTAGAGGTCATTCAGCGCTTTGACCTGCTGTTTGCCAGCCTCGGAGTAAACCGCCTCAGCAGCGCGCTGAACCGGATATGAGACTCCATTGAACTTGGTTGTATGACGGCGGTTCCACATGGCATGCAGCGAGACGGCCTCTCCTTTACGGGTGTAACCCATCACCGATTTCGGAACCACGGTGTAGGCGCAACGGGTGCCGGTGAATCCCGCTACCTTAGAAAAACTGCGGAATTCTATCGCAACATCCCGCGCCCCTTCGATCTCATAGATGCTGTGTGGCAGCTCCGGGTCGCGGATAAACGACTCATAGGCAGTGTCAAACAGAATCACCGATTGATGTTCTTTGGCATAATCCACCCAGTTCTTCAGCTCGGCGCGAGTTGCGGTGGCACCAGTTGGGTTGTTGGGGAAACAGAGATAGATCAGGTCAACCGGGACAGTTGGCAGCGTAGGGACAAAATTGTTCTCCTCAGTGCAATCCAGATAAACCAGCTTTTGATAGCGCCCGCGCACAGCTTTGCCAGTGCGGCCTGCCATCACGTTGGTGTCAACATAAACCGGATAGACAGGATCTGGCACAGCCACGGTAATCCTTTGGCTAAAGAGCTCCTGGATGTTTCCAGTGTCGCACTTGGCACCGTCGCTTACAAAAACCTCGCTGGCATCAATCTGGGCGCCACGCTCTTGAAAATCATTGATCGCAATTGCCTGGCGCAGAAAGTCGTAACCCTGCTCAGGGCCATAGCCCCGGAAGGTCGCGCGGCTGGCCATCTCATCAACTGCCAGATGCAGAGCCTCAATACAGGCGGGCGGCAGGGGCTCCGTCACGTCGCCGATCCCTAAACGGATCAGCGGTTTTTCGGGGTTTTCGCTCTGGTAGGCTGCGACCCGTTTGGAAATTTCCGAGAACAGATACGAGGTCTGGAGTTTGGCGTAGTTTTCATTAATTATGATCATAACAGTTGCGATCCTTTCAGTTTCAGATTCAATTTTTTTGCGCGCTTCTATGAACTGGTGTCAGAACCCAGCGCTTATTGTACCAGAACCACTGCTCCGGCTGATCGCGGATTGTTTGATCAATCAGCGTGATCACCTTGGTCGTCATTTGAACGATATTATCCGCTTTGGCGAGCGCGGGGTCGGGGAGTATAATATCAAATGTTTTGCCCGTATGCTTGGTACAACCGACTCGTGTAAAAACAGCGGGTATAATCGGCACCTTGGCTGTGATGGCAAACTGCGCCATGCCGCGACCGAGGTTGGCGCGGCCGCCCAGAAAATCCAGCTCCAGGTCAGGGATGTAGACGCGCACATCCGGCAGGATGGCCAGCACCGATCCTTGGCGCAGGAGCCGGATGATCTGTTTGAGTGTGCCGCCGCCCCGCTCTAAGATCATTATGCCTGTTTCCCGCTGTTGGTTGATCCAGCGATTGACCAGCGGATTTTTTTGTTTAGCCGCAATGCTGAACATCTGGACACCGTACTGGTTGTAGGCCCAGCCAGCCAAGTCCCAGTTGCCGGTGTGCGGCACCGCGATAATCGCCCCGCCATGGTTTTTAACCGTTTGGCGTACTGTTTCAGCCAGTTCGCCAAACCCTGGAAATTGGTCGTCAATCCACTGTTTGTCAATGTGCGAAGCCCGCATCATCTCAACCGCGTTGAGCAGCATATTGCGCAGCGAAATCCAGGCAATCCGTTTAACCTCACGCTCAGGGGTGTCAGCACCCAGCACCTCACGGATACGGCGAAAAGTCTCTGCCCGGCGGAACCGGATCAGATGAAAAAGAGGCCATGCCAAGCCATAGCCAGCCCCAATGGCCAACTTATAGGGTAAAACATTGAAAATTGCCGCCACTGTGCGCAGTGCCGCGTATTCAAGTACATGTTTAGTTCTATAACGCATGAATTACTTAAAATATCAAATTCAGAGCGCTTTTTCGAGGATGAATTTGTCTTTTCATGCAGAGTATTTGAGTTAAATCTTGATTTTTCTGCATAGTTATCGCATAATATTTAATTTATATAACAGTATTTGAAAAATTACGGATTTAGTTGGTATTGATGATTAAACTCTCATTTATAGGATTAAACCAGGCGCTGTTAGAGGCTGCCTGTGCTATAGCCAGGAAACTGGCGGTTGCGGGCCATACCGTTTTCTTTGCCGGGGGGTGTGTGCGCGATGCGCTTCGCAGCCGCCCGGTGAAGGACATTGACATTGCCACATCAGCGCGCCCGGAGGAGGTGGAGGATCTTTTCAAAGGTCGGACAGTGAGTGTCGGGAAAGCGTTCGGTGTGATGGTTGTGCTCAGCGGCGAGTATCAATTTGATGTGGCCACCTTCCGCAATGATGGAGCTTATATCAATGGACGCCACCCCGAGCAGATCCATTTCAGCAGTGCGAAGGAGGACGCTCAGCGCCGTGATTTCACGATCAACGGAATTTTCTGTGATCCTTTCAGCCATGAAATCATTGATTATGTCGGCGGTTTGGCGGACATCGAGCGCGGGATCATACGGGCCATTGGTTCGGCCCATGATCGGTTGGAAGAGGATCATCTGCGTATGTTGCGGGCAGTGCGGTTTGCCGCGGTGATGGAGTTTTCAATTGAGGAGCAAACTTGGCAGGCAATTTGCGCACTAGCAACGAAAATTAGTCGTGTCAGCGTGGAGCGGATTGCCAATGAGTTTGTCCGCACACTGTGTGAGGCGTCTCAACCCTCGATTGCCTTGAATATGCTGCTAGAGAGCGGGCTTCTGGCGGAGTTTTTGCCTGAGGTGGTGGCTCTGCATGGAGTCGAGCAACCGCCTCAATTTCATCCAGAGGGCGATGTCTGGACGCACACCTGCATGATGCTCGATGGGGTGGAGGCCCCGCGCGATCCAGTGCTGGCCTTGGGAATCCTCTTTCACGATATTGGCAAACCTGCTACTTACAGCTACCAGGCGCATCCAAAAACCGGCGAGAAGCGCATCCGCTTTATGTGTCATGCCGATAAGGGGGTGAAGATGACTGGTGGGATCATGAGCCGGCTTAAACTCCCCAGCTCACTGATCGTTGCGGTGCAGGAGCTGGTGGGCCACCACATGCGGTTTATTGATGCGCGGAAGATGCGGCGGTCAACCTTGCGCCGGTTGCTGGGCCTTGATAATATCCACTCTTTGCTTGAGTTAAACCGTCAGGATTGTCTGTGCGGCAATGGGGATCTCTCTGGCTGGGAGTTTGTGGTTGACCAATTCAAGGCGCTGAAAGATGAGCCAGCACTTCCGCCGCCTTTAGTGACCGGCAAGATCCTAATAGAGTGGGGTTTTAAGCCTGGACCCAAAATGGGCCGCCTGTTAAAGACCCTCTATGACGCCCAGCTCGAAGGGCAGCTAACCACGCTGGAGGAGGCCCGGGAAATGCTTCGTTAAACATTGCGATTGCGTTTTGCGGGGTGGGAGTGATAACATTATAATAATTGGAGTTAGTTGTAGCTAATCCTTGTCAGATAATCGCCGCTGGCGGGTACTTGAATAGTTATAATATAAGTCAAATTGTATGGTTAATCAATGGGTTCTAAAAGGGTTCTAAAAAGGGACATAAGAATGAAGAAAACGGTATTTTTAAATCTCGGCGTGCTGGCTTTAAATCTGTTGGGCGCGGGTGTGGTTGAGCCAGCCAAAGAACTCACGCTGGTTCAGGATGTTGATGTGGTGGTGGTAGGCGGCTCATCTGGCGCGGTGGCGGCGGCCTGCAAAGCCAAGGCAAAAGGCGCCTCGGTTTTTCTGGTTGCGCAGCGTCCCTATCTCGGCGAGGACATGGCGGCCTTTCTCCGTCTGCGTCTGAGTGATGATGAAGATACACGTTGCTCGCTGCTCAAATCAATTTTTGCCGTGGATGAATCAGCGAAACCCTCAATCCCGTTTACCTACAAAGCTGATAAAAAAGCTGACCCTCTGCATCTGGATAAAACCGGAGTGGCTCTGAGTGACAGCAAGTGGACAGATGCTCCGCGTGACAGTGTGCAGTATAACGCGGATGTCGCATTTACTCTGGATCTGAGCGAAGAGAGGCAGGTGGATGCCATCTCGGTTCTTGTCTACGGCCGCAGTGGTAATAGTGGGTTTGGCACCAGCTCAATTGAGGTGCTGGGGCAGGATGGCTCTGGTGGCTGGAAATCGCTCGGTGCGGTGAGCGAGTCGGCTTCAGCCGGTCACGAGGAGTGCTTTCTATTCGAACTTCCGCTCGTAGGCACGCACCGCACCCTCAAAATCAAAGTGCTTAAAGACAGTGCGCATCCCCGACAGCTTTTAGGGGAGATCTCCCTCTACTCAAACGAACTCCTGAAAGAAAAGGCTGCTGCAGCGCAGAGCACCACGCCTTTTAAGGTGAAACGCGCCCTAGATGACGCCCTGCTCCAGGCGGGCATCTCTTTTATCACAGGCTGCGCATCCTCTGAGATCTTGGTTGATGCTGCTGGTAAGCCCGCTGGTGTGATCATTTCGAATCGTAGCGGTCGTCAGTGTGTTAAAGCTAAGGTCATTATTGATGCCACGGAGCGCGGGGTGGTCGCGTGTGCCGCAGGCGCGCAGGCGACCCCCTTTCCAGCTGGAACCTACACCTTCCAAAGAATGGTGCTGGCGGGCGAGGCTCCCAAAGCTGAGGGGCTGCGGGTCCAAGAGCTGTTCGGTGTTTTCGACACCCCTGTGGCTGGAATTAAAGCTCCCGAGGGCATGCCGTCAGTGATTAAAGGGCGTATGTTCGCCTGTGAGATAGATATTCCTATGAAGGACGGTTCATACCGTTCCTTTGCCGAGGCCGAGCAGCGCGCTCGGGATCTGACATTTGTTCCGACCCAGTTGGAAGAAGCTGATCAGCTGTTCCTGATCGCCCCTGATAAAATCCTTTGCTCCAGCTCCTCCGAAGCTGCGTGGCAGGGTGTTGATAAACTGGATCTCAACTGCTTTAAACCGCGGCAGCACGAAAATTTGTTTCTGCTCAGTTCCATGGCGGATATCTCTAGAAGCGCGGCCTCTGAGTTGATGAAGCCCGGCAATCTGATGGCAGTGGGTGAGATGATCGGCGCTGCTGCGGCAGATGTTGCCCGCAAACGCGGCCAAATCAAAGTGCTGCGCTCGCTTTACATCGCGACATCCGCTGGAAAGGCGGCGCGGGTTATGGAGGTTGACTCTGGCTTTCCGCCCTATCTCAGCAATACCTCTGGAACCGTTAAGGTCAATGCCCGCGAGCTGTCGGTTCTGGCTGAATGCGATGTGGTTGTGGCGGGTGCCGGAACAGGCGGCGCACCAGCTGGCATCAGCGCGTCCCGGCATGGACTGAAGACGATTCTCTGTGAATATATCCACAAGATGGGCGGCGTTTCAACCGACGGACTGATCGGCAAGTACTATTATGGCAACCAGGTTGGATTTACCAAGGAGATCGATGCGGGGGTCGCGCAAACCGGCGCTGTTTTTGTTCAGGCCAAATCAGAGTGGTATCGTGCGCAAAACCGCCAAGCTGGCACCGAGATTTGGTATGGAACTCTGGTGACCGGTGTAATTGTTGAGGGCAATCGCCTGACCGGCGTGGTGGTTGTCACGTCGCAGGGCGAGCGTGGGGTGATTCGCTGCAAGGCCGCAATCGACGCTACAGGCAATGCTGTTCTACCTGCAATGGCGGGCGTGGAAACCCAGTTCATCAGCAAAGATGAGATCGCTCTTCAGGGCGCGGGACAGACACCCAAGCGGCTCGGCGCCAGCTCCATCAATACCGATATCGGCTTTGTGGATGATACCGATGCCGCGGATATGTTCTTTTTTGCAATGCGTAACCGTATGAATATGCATAGCAGCACCTGGGATCAGGCGCAAGTGGTTAACAGCCGCGAGCGCCGCCGCATGGTGGGCGCGTTTTATATGACACCGCTGGATGTTGTTAATAAGCGTACCTACCCGGATGTGGTGGTACAGACCAGAAGCAATTTTGACTCGCATGGTCATACTGTGCATGCACAGTTTTTTATAGAAGACCCCGGCCATCATTCTATGCTGGTAAATCTTCCGCTGCGCTGCATGCTGCCTAAAAAGCTCAATGGTTTGCTGGTAATTGGGCTGGGAATCAGCGCGCACCGCGATGCTATGCCTATTCTGCGGATGCAACCCGATGTCCAGAATCAGGGTTATGCGGCTGGTGTGGTGGCAGCCGAGGCACTACAGGCCGGGGTTGAATTGCGCGATGTGAACATCCGCGCGGTTCAGAAAAAACTGATCGAAAAGAAAATTTTACCCGCTGCGGTCCTCTCTATGCAGGACAGCTTTCCGCTCTCAAATTCACAGATGACGCAGGCAATTAAAGATCTGACCGACAGCTACAAGGGGCTTGCCGTACTCATGACCGATTACGCCCGCAGTGTCCCCCTGCTGAAAAAAGCCTTGGTTCGCAGTCAAAAGCCGGAAGAAAAGCTCGTCTACGCGCATGTGCTGGCAATGATGGGCCACAAGGATGGCGAGGATTTGTTGATTGAAAAACTCAACAGCATGGATTGGGACAAGGGCTGGAACTTCAAGGGTATGGGCCAGATGAATCGCAGCGTCAGCTGGGTTGACAGCTATATCATCGCACTGGGCCGCGCTGGCTCAAACAAGGCGCTGACTGCTCTGATTACCAAAGCAAAAACACTGACAGACAAAGGTGAATTCTCGCACTACCGCGCTCTGGCACTGGCTTTTGAGGCAATTGGCGATAAATCCGGCGCGCCCGCCTTGGCCGCGCTGCTGGCTTTGCCAGGGGTGAGCGACAATAGTTTTGTGATCGCACCTGAGATGCCGATCATCGCCCGATACGCCTGTAAATCGGGCGATATAGAGCGTTCCGCAGTTCTGCGCGAGCTTGCCTGCGCCCGGGCTTTGTTCAACATCGGCGACTACAACGGGGTTGGGGAGAAGGTTCTACGCGCTTACGCCGCTGACCCGCGCGGTGTGTACTCCAAGCACGCCCGCATGGTCCTCGCTGGACTGCGCCTCCAATTGCACAAAGCTGAAACTGGGTCCAAGTAACGATGCCGTCCGATAGTGTAGTAGCCGCTCTATGAGCGGCATGTGCTGGATGAAGCTCGGTTTGCAGTCGATAGGTGTTGTCATGCAACTCGGAGTCGGCATCGGAGTCGGCATCGGGGTCGTTTTTTTGCGTTTTTAGATACCGATTCCGATAGCGACTCCGACCCCGGGCAATAGACCAGCGTTGGCGCTGACGTTCGGCTTTTCTTTTCTCCAATTTTTTGAAGGATTTTGTTGAGGGGTATTGTTAGATGGGACATTTTTTTGTCCAATGTGTTGTCGTATTTCATATTACAATTTAGCCCTGTAAAATATCCTTAAAAACATCTTGCATAATTCTGCAATTTTTGATTATATCTTTGGTGACGGTTACTTTTTCTTAATTTTAGTGTGGTAAAAAGGAGTGTTTGATATGAAATCGAAACAGTGTGTAATCGGTTGTATTGTGTTGCTGAGCGTGATGCGAGTTCTGGGTTTTGCCCCCTTGGTGCAAACAGCTCGTGAGATCCCCGTGATCCGCGACGCGGATGTGGTGGTGGTGGGCGGCGGCAGCGCGGCCGTGGCCGCGGCCATTGCCGCCAAAACCAACGGAGCCAGCGTTTTTCTTGTGGCACCCCGCACCTACCTTGGTGACGACTTGGCAGGCACGCGCGAACTCTGGCTCGCACCAGTGCCGGAAGTGAACACCCAGCCTCTCGCACAGAAGATTTTCAAGCTGAACATGCCCTTCTCCTATACAACCAGTATCGCCGCCGAAGAATACCACTCAGATAACGGGGGCACACGGTTGACCGACGGCGTGCAGTATAACGCAGCCAGCGGAAGTGTGCAGTTTAACAACAACGTGGCCATCACGATCGTATTCGCAGGCACTGGCACTGTAACTCAAGTCGATCTTTATTATTATTATAGGTCGCTCGGTACTGGGTTCGACACAGTTGTTTCAGGCCTTGAGTACAGCGACAATGGGTCAACTTGGTCGACCGCCGCTATCAGCGTTGCCGCCGAGAGCCTCACTCCAGAGCTCGAGCCAACGGCAGACCACACATATATCGCGCGCGTGACAGTTTCCGGTGCTCTGCGTGCCAAGTATCTGCGGCTCACCTGTAGTCTCGCGCCTGAAGTGACCCGCCAATTGCTGGATGAGGTCGTCATTCACACCAGCTTAGATGATCCGATTCCAGGCACCACCTACAGTGCCACACCATTGGCGATCAAGCGGTCGCTTGAAGCAGCGCTGGAGGATGCGGGTATCCCGTTCCTGGGCGGCAGCCCAGTCAGCGATGTGCTGAAAGACGCCAACGGCGACCCTTCCGGCGTGGTGCTTGTCAACCGTAAGGGCCGGCAGGCAGTGACCGCCCGCGTAGTGATCGATGCCACAGAAAGCGCGTGGCCCGCCCAGCAGGCCGGAGCAGACAAAACTGCCTTCGCCCCAGGTGAATACAGTTTTTCACGGATTGTGATCGCGGATGCCACAAATGCGCCCGCCACGCCAGGGATGAGCGTCTACCCGCTGCCAGGTGTCACCTGCCAGACAACAGTCACTGGCGTGGACGCGCCTGCCGGCATGCCCGCTTCAGTCGCGGGCCGCGTCTATCGCTGCACATTCTCCACAAATCTGGTCAGCGGTTCGATCTCGGAGCTGCTGGAGGTTGAACAGGCCGCGCGTGACATGACATGGGTCAAGAGCTGTATCGACCAGGCCGACCGCTTGTCATGGATGCCGCCAGACACCATTGTAGGCACAGCATCAGAGACGACTAACCTCTGGCCGGGCGCGGCGGCAGTGAACCTGGATGCGTTCCGCCCGCAGGCTATCCCTTATCTCTACGTTCTGGGAGTGCGGGCCGACGTCTCACGCGCGCTGGCACAGGCCATGAGCCATCCTGTGCGGATGATGACCCTGGCCGACCGCATTGGCGCGGCGGCAGCCGCCGACGCACTGGCGCGCGCTAGTCTAACTGGCGTTGTGCTGCCCGCCGACACCGCATTACCGCCAGGCACCGAAGCAATCGCAGAGCTTTTGAATGGCTTGCCGCCGGTGAACACCAACGCGCAGGGTGTTGTGGCCGAAGGTATACGAGCTTTACCAGTGCTGGCCGAGTGCGAGGTGCTAGTGGTCGGGGCGGGCACGGCTGGTGCGCCAGCCGCTATCGCAGCTGGCCGCGCGGGCGCAGACACGCTAGTCATCGATTTCCTCTGCAACATGGGCGGCGTACAGACCGACGGACGCATTGGCAGGTACTATAGCGGCAACCCTTGCGGCTTCACTACCAACGATATCGACCCTGGATGGCAGTCCACAGGCTCAGTGCTAGCCACGGCCAAGGCCGAGTGGTACCGGCAGGCGTGTCGTGAAGCAAACGTACGTGTGCTCTTCGGCACCCTGGCAGCTGGCGTGGTGATAGATAACGGCGCGGTCAAGGGAGTTGTCGTGGTTTTGCCAGATGGCCAGCGCGGCGTGATTCGTGCGCAAACAGTGGTGGACTCCACCGGCAACGCGGACATCGCAGCAGCGGCAGGCGCGGAAACCGAGTTTATCACCGCCAGCGAACCTGCGGTGCAGGGCGCGGGCTTGGCCCCCCACGTGCTGGGAAACAGCTCCAGCAACACTGATGTCGGATTTGTTAATGACACCGACGTGGCGGATATCTTCTTCTTCGCGCGACGCGCGCGTGCCAGCATGGCTGCCGCGACTTGGGACGCCGGGCAGAATCCAGCGAGCCGCGAGCGGCGACGGCTGGTGGGCGCAGTGACAGTCTCGCCGATCGACATCTTGAACAACCGTACCTATCCCGACACCATTGCGCTGCCACGCAGCGATTTCGATACGCACGGATTCACAGTTCACGACCTCTTCTTTGTTCAGGATCTCGGCGCGACCAGCTATTTGGCCAATCTGCCACTCCGCGCGCTGGTGCCAAAAACTCTCGACGGACTACTGGTGACCGGGCTCGGGATCAGCGCGCACCGTGACGCAATGCCGTTACTGCGGATGCAGCGTGATGTGCAGAATCAGGGCTATGCTGCAGGGTATGCCTCGGCCCTGGCAGTGCAAGATAGCGTGACAGTGCGGAATGTGGACATCGCAGCACTGCAGGCGCACTTGGTCTCCAAGGGCATCATCGGCGCTGCAAACACCAATAATCTCGATAGTTTTCCTCTTGCTCCAGCTACAATCCAGAGTGCCGTCACTGGCCTTACAAACAATTACGCCACGCTGCACACGGTTTTGGCTGACACCAACACAGCCCTGCCATTGCTGCGGGCTGCTTACACTGCCGCGGCCGACGAACCGTCGCGTTTGATCTACGCGCATGTGCTGGGCCTACTGTACGATCCGATTGGAGCGGAGTCTTTGATCTCAGCGGTCAGCGCATCCCCTTGGGATATAGGCTGGAGCTTCAAAGGCATGGGCCAGGTTGGACGCTCAGTCAGCCTGATGGACAGCTACATCATCGCCCTCGGTCGAACACATGTTCCGTACGGCATCGTCCCAGTGCTGGCCAAAGCCACGCTTTTCGACCCTGCGTCAGCTTTCTCGCACGTCCGCGCCGTGTCGCTGGCATTGGAGAATCTGGGGGGCGGCTCCTCTGTCGATACCCTCTCCAGCGTGCTGGCGCAGATGCGCGGGTATGCGCTGACCAATGCGCTGACAGCCCCGCTGATTCCAGGTTATTCCAGCGGCGCGGGCGACACTGAACGCAACTTCTGCCTCAAAGAGCTGGCTGCGGCGCGGGCACTCTACCGGCTGGGCGATGATGAAGAAAAGAGTGGCACTGCGGTACTGACGGACTATGCGTTTGATCCCCGCGAAGTTTATGCCTCACATGCGCGCCAGGTTTTGGCTGGCGGCGTGCTGAGCCCGACAGCGGACGGTGTCTGGATCGGGACTGAAGCAAACGCTGTTTGGAGTAATGCCTCTGAGTGGCAGAACAATGTGCCTGCAAGCGGTTACGGCGCGACAGCTTATTTTACCAACGCGGTAGCGGGTGAGCAGTCAATTTCTCTGCAGGGAGCCCTGCAAACCATCGGTTCGCTGATATTCGGGGGCTTGAACCGGACAACAATAAACGGTTTGCTGGACATCAGCGGGCCTTCCCCGGAGGTGACTGTCGAAGCAGGAAGCCGCGCCACGTTGGCGGCGGATGTGATTGGTGCTCACCCAGTCACTAAAAAAGGTGCGGGCGAGCTGGTGTTCGCTGGTCCGGTTACATTGGGCGGCCTGGACCTGACAGCAGGCGATGTTAGATTCAGTGATCCGGATATCCAGATCTTCCAGGCGTATGAGGCTGATACCGCGCTGCACAACACCTCGGTTTCCGGGAGCGCGGTGTCGTTGCGAACCAATTTCCGGGTGAACCACGCGATTGCAGTGACACATCTCGGCGCATATGACAGCAATGGCGACGGATTCGAAAGTTATAAAAAGGTCGCAATTTACGCGCACACGGGCGGCACACCTCTGGCAGTGTTGGCCTTTGTCAGCATGGAGGACTATCCGCTTGAAAACGGTTATCGTTTCCGCAAGCTGCCGTCGCCACTCTACCTGCCGCTAGGCGATTACGCGGTGGTGACCTTCGGCTTTACCGGTGCGGACCGCTACATAAAGACCGCACAAACAGGTATGCCGGTTGGTACACTGGAGGAGGGAAATGGGGCACTGACCTTCCTGACAGGCGCGTATTCTTCTATATGGGGAGTGCTGAGCTTCCCGACGACGGTGCTGTCACCAACATCCGCATATGCCGTGACAGCGGGAAGTTTTCGTTTCGCCACTGGCACGACACTCAAGAGCATCACAGGCGCGGTGACGCTCTCCGCAGCCTCAAAACTTGATGCAGCAGCGCTGGATGTCCAGTTGACCGGCGGTCTCTTGCCGGGCGAGGGCGGATTCGGCACTGTCACCAACGCCTCTGCCGCTTATCCGATGACGCTGACACTCGGTGTGCCGGACGGGCAGACGAATCAAGTGCCAGCCACTGTGATCGGTGATCGAGCTGACGGCCCCTTGGCGCTGGTGAAAGCAGGGACAGGCACGCTTAAGCTTACTGGCCCACTTGGTTTCAGAGGAGGACTTTCTGTGGACAATGGTGTACTGGAGATCGATTCGCCCGCAGCACTGGGTGGCGGGGAGCTTTCCTTCGGCACGGGCGGCAAGCTGGCTTTGCAAGCAGGCGGCACGCTCGATAAAATAATTTACGTCCCGAGCCAAGCGAAAGGCGGCTATGCGCCCACGCGGCTGGTGGCGCGCTCGGGTTCGACGCTCACCCTGACACGGGGTATCCAGCCCTCTTTAGCTGACACATACTCCGGCTTCGCAATTCAACCGCATGACGATGTGGCACGGTTCAGCGGTGGCAGCGACGACGGGATGCCGTTGACGAGCGTGATCTTTGATGGCGCAGATCTGGGGTATTTAGACCTTTACCTGGTGGGCGATGCATTGCCTGGCTCCGGGCGCGCGCTGCACCTCTGGAAGAACGTGCGCGGCGGTTTGCGTAAGCTGACCTGCGGTTCGGAAACAGTTGATGGTTGTGATGTGGTGTTTGGGGAAGGGTGCGATTTCAGCGTAGGCTGGCTCGACATCGCAGGTTCCAACGCAGTGGTCTCGATTACCAATAATGCGGTGATCCGGAGCGGGAAAGAGGTGCGTTTCATGAGCGGCCAAGGAACACAGCTATCGCTGGACGGCGGCCTATTGCAGGTGAATGTGATAGGAGGCACGGAGCTCAACTATTTTCAGCACTTGCCCTTGAAGCCCATTCTATTCAACGGCACACGGGTGCAGGCAACCACCAGCTCTGATACCTTCCTTAATCTCTCCGAAGACTCGGCTGCGCCGCTGATTCGCAACGGCGGAGCGATCTTTGACACGCAAAGCCACGAGGTCGCAATCCGCGGCAAGGGCTTTGCGCAGGCACCGGGCTCGACCGGCGCGTTCGTGAAGCTGGGCGCAGGCACGCTGAAAATCGCGGCCCCCATGACATACACCGGGCTGACACTGGTCTCCAACGGCACACTGCGTCTGGACTTCGCCTTATGGAATCCTACGAACACCGCGCATAACCTACTCTCGCCAGCGGCTGAGGTACAGGTGTCGGCAGGCGCTGCTTTTGAGGTACTGGGCGCAACCAACACGACAGGCGTAACGCTACACAGCCAGACGCTGGACCGGCTCGTCACGGCGGACACTCCGGCAGCGTCCATGCATGTGGAACAGGCAGACTTGGCGGTCAGCGCACTTGAGGGCGCATGGACCAAGACCGGTTCGGGCCAACTAACCTTAGCGTGCAGGCCGGATCACAGTGCCACCTTCTCAGGCGTGCTGAATGTGCAGGAGGGCTCCTTCGCGGTGCGCAGTTTCAGAGCGAACGTGACGGTCAATGTGCCGTACCCGAGCTTCGAGTCTACCCCGCTGCTGCCCAATCATTTATTATCGTACTTATTCGGTTCGGATGCATCGGCAGGCTGCCCAGGCTGGACATTCTCGAACACGGGTGGCAATAATTATTCCGGATATCAGCGCAATAAGAGCAACTTTTCTAAGGTGGAAGTTTCAGATTCGCACACTACGAACGGCGTGCAGACCGCGGTGATACGAAAAGCAGGGGAAATGGAGACGGCGCTGACCTTTCCGATCTCCGCCGACTACACGCTCAGGTTTATTTATTGCCCGCGGGAGGCCCTGTCTAGATATGCGAACCATGTTGTGAACATCTACTTGGGTGGGGTGCTTAAAGATACCCTGACAACCTCTGCCCTCGTGTTTACTGAAAGAGTTGTTGAGTTGGGTTACGTGACAGCCGGCACCCACACGCTGCGCTTCGCAGGTGCCGCCACCACCGATCTATGCACACTGATTGACAACGTGCGCATCACCGGCTATACCGGCATCGGCGGGGCGGGGGCTTTGTCGAGCGACACATCCTCCCTGACTCTCGCGGACGGTGTGCAGGCGGAGCTGGATTATCCCGGCTCGTTCACAGTAGGCGAACTGGTGCTCAACGGCACGCGGTATTACGGCGGGTATTACGGGGCCGTGACGCATCCGGATATCTTCACCGGCACTGGCATGCTGCATGCGAAATCGGGCGGCACGGTGCTGATATTGCGGTAAATCATCCGGAATTTAGTACTGAGAAAAACGACCGGTTAACTGCGACAAAAAGGCAGGAAAAGACAAGGATTGTGATTGGGATTAGGATTAGTCCACTGGCAACATGTTTTTAATGACCAATATGAATTGCTCTTTGGTAAGGGTCTAAGTCCGCGCACTAGGCGCGGAGTGGAGAAGGACGTGAGTGCGTAAGTGTGCGAGTGAAGAGGTGCGCCTTTAGCGCGGGAGCAACGTAGGTCCGATTTCCAATCGGACATCTCCGGTTGGAAACCGGACCTACTGGAGTTCGGCTTCACCTTCGGTTTACGATAGCGGCGGCGATGTTGGTCGCCGATTTCCAAGGGCGGATTTTTTAATTGTAATCCGCTATCGGTATCCATCATCGTAGGCTGGTTCTACTCGACAATCCAGAACCTCAGGTTGGCCATGAAGTCACGGTACATCGCCATGGGGCATCGTAGTCCTGTCAAGCCGCGGACGTTGATGCCTAGGCTGAGGCATTTCCCAGCTCCGTATTGCCCGAGGGCAACCACGACCTCCGGTGGCGCCGTTCCGTTGTCCGCTGTTTCCGGGTACGCCTCCGCTATGGTCACAGCACCTGCAAGCCGGTAGCCTACCCCACTGCGGTAAGCCTTAAACTCCGCATCGCACAGTGCTTCCACCGGCGTGAAGACAGCTGGCAGAAATTCCGCCAATACGCCTCGCTCCGGCACAAAACGGATCTCCTGCACATGCAGCGGCTTACCACCTTCTACTCCGCCAACGCTCCGCCAGAAAGATGCGACCGCCGCCTTGGCTGCAGGACTGGCATCAATTTCCCTCCCCTTATCGGTCACTCTGCCTAATTGCGATACAGCCGTCTGATCCCGGATTAACTTGCCACCCGCATGGACATACTGCAGCAAATTCGTCATCTGAGTACCGGTCAGGGCGAGGCGGCTTAGGGGCAGAATGATACAGCGATACTTGCGCAAAGCCTCCAGATGCTCCAACTCGGCCTCTTCCACCACGTCGGTCACGAACATCCGTGAGTCGCGCAACAAGTTGTGCCATACGTTTTGCTGGTATGGAACGCTGCGTAGATCCTTATTAAAATTCCAGCTAATCACAATGCCGACCTGCGGCGACTCCGCAGAGTGACCGACTGCGACTGCTGCCATAAAGACGCAAACCAGCATCCATTTCGTAAGACGAAACATACTCATACTTTCATTGTTAGTTGATAATGATCACTGTGCCGTACAGAACATTTTCATTCTCGTAGCAACCGAGATCCACTGTGCCGTTAATCACATCCAGGCGCGGTAGTCCGTCCAGATCCAGTGCGCTGGCCATCCAATCCTGCTGAATGCCCGCGTTGATGCAGGGGGAGCCGCGTTGCAGGCGCCAGTCGTTCGACGCCCGGTTCACGAACAACGGATCATCGCTGAAGTTGCCCCCACCGTAGCTGGCTGTCGGTAGGCTTAAAAAAACGTTACGATTCGCCCCCGGCCCCATGCAGTTGTTGGTGTACGTCACGTTACCATTCGATTTCCTGAATTGCCAGTTGTCGGCACCAGTCACGCAATCATTGAACTGGATGATGCAATTTGTGATCGTATTTGTCGTGCCCGTATCGTTGGCTATTGTCAGCCCGCCGCCGCCCCCGTAAAGGTCCACGTGACTATACGCGGCATAGTTGCTGACGATCGTGCTGTTTTCAATGATACTTGAGCTGTAGCTATAGATCCCACCGCCACTTTCGTGGCTGTAATTGTTGTAGATCAGGGCGTTGCGGATCAAAACCTTTTGTCCCGCTGGGCAACTGGCCCAAAGCCCGCCGCCGCCATTGATATTAGAGCTGCCATGCACTTCCGTGCGGTTGCCGAACACGGTGATGTTTTCCAGGCGTGCGGCGCAATTGTTCACATAGATCCCGCCACCACGTGTGCCTGCGGCCGTGTTGGAATACACCTGACAATTGTACACCGTGCCCGTATTGGCATAAATATAGATGCCGCCAGCACTATCGCTGGCCGTGTTATTGCAAATAACGCTGTTATATATGCCGATTGCATTGTCTTTCATGTCAACGCCACCACCGTAGTTTGCAGTATTCTGTTCGATACGGCAGTTGGAAATCAAGCCGCCGGTGTTCTGAATCCCGCCGCCATTATTCCCGGAGTTACCATAGAGCCGGCAATGTGTCACGACTCCGCCTCCACAATAAATCCCGCCGCCATGACTCGTGCTGCTGTTACCTGTAAAGATACAATTGGATACGACACCAGTGTCCATATGCAGTCCAGCGCCTGGGCCTGAGCTTAAATTGCCGTTGGTGACCGTGAAGCCGGAGATGGAGGCTTGCACACCGGTGATCTGGAACAGACGGTAATTCGCGGCGCCGGAACGTTTGACTGTCGTGACCTCGGGGCCATTAACGCTGCGCAGATGCACCGCCTTGGACAAAACAATAGAAGCCGATGTCTCGTACAAGCCGTTCGAGACGATGATCGCATCGTCTCCAACTGCTTGACCAACCGCCTTACTGATCGTAAGGTAAGGCGAATTCCAATCCAGGCCAGTGTTTGTATCCACGCCGTTGGTTGCCACATGCCAGGTGGTCTGTCCGCTGAGTAACGTTGCAAACCCAGCCAGCAAGGTCGAGGTTATTATTATTATTCGGTGCATGACTGCTCCTTTTTTGAGTTGTGTTATTTCTTTTTCAGTGGCACGCTGGTGAACCACTCCAC